>Ga0116152_10000128_pt1 | contig 59304 bp, 56 predicted proteins | sample AD_UKC119_MetaG_FD_89894 | JGI IMG/M metagenome (GOLD analysis project Ga0116152, IMG submission 89894) | Active sludge microbial communities of municipal wastewater-treating anaerobic digesters from Hong Kong - AD_UKC119_MetaG | ecosystem: Engineered > Bioreactor > Anaerobic > Digestate...
ACAGGGTCGCAAAAAACCACGAAAATTCGCGCCTCGTATTTGCGCCTGTAGCTCAGCTGGATAGAGTACTCGGCTACGAACCGAGCGGTCGGGAGTTCGAATCTCTCCAGGCGCGCCATTCACCCACGAAGCTGGGCACCTGATCTAGGGTGCCTTCCTTCGATTTCTCGACGGCTGCGGCCAGTGGGCCGTAGCCGCTCCTGATCGCAGCCTCGTTGTCGGAAATCACGATTTCGTCGAGGAGCACGCCGAGATAACGCTTGGCGAATGCCGTGTCTCGATTCACTAGGCGCTTCCTCAAGGCGGTGCTGAATGATTCGAGCGTGCTGGGCAGAATTCGCGGCGCAGGCATATGCTTTTTGGCCCGAGCGCGGGCTAATTCCATGAGCGTGGATTCCTTCGCCGCCTTCAGCCGACGCACCCGCTGTTTCAGCGAGTCGTCGTTGATATCGATGGCTCCCGCTTCGATCGCCTCGTAGAGCCGCGCGAGGCGCATTTCAACGCCTTTCAGCTCTTGCTCTAGTGTCTTCACGGACTCACCGGAAGTTTTCTTGGTGGCGTTCACGCGCTTGCGGACTTCCACAAACAGCTGACGCAGCCGCTCAGGTGTCAGCACCCGTTCGACAACGTGCCCTAGGATCAGCTCGTCAAGTTGCTGCATCGGGTAGTTCTTGCTGGGGCAGGCATCGTTGCCTTTCGACCGGCGCGTCGTGCACTTGTAATAGCGGTAGCGGCCGCTCTTTCCCGTGACCAGGGTCGTGTGCGCACCACAGTCGCCACACCTCAAGAGTCCGGTCAGTAGGGTAGGGTTGCTGACCCGGCGCGGTGGGGAGTTGGTTGGCGAACGGGATTCGCGTAGTTGTCGGACTTTTTCGAAGGTTTCCTGTTAGCTACTCCCCGCGCTTTGCTACGTTTCCCAGCATGTCGTCGGTCAATAAGATATCGATTTGGGCTTTTAGGCGCTTCTTATCTGCCTCGTAGAAGGGGGTTGGAATCTCCAGCCAAGCGCGTCGCTCTGCATCTAATCGAACTGGAATTCGATCAATCCCCGATTTGCTCGCTTCTACTGCTGCTGTTTGGATGATTGCTGGCTCAGCTCTCGCAATTGGTTCCGGTTCAGCGCTCTCGCGAACATCCTCTTCTACCGGACCAATTTGCCCACCGTAGTAGTCTGCATAGTCGATTGATGCTTTGAATGCTTTCAATACCGACTCGGCCGTGTCCGGCTTAAATCCTTCGTGAATTAGGTCGTAACGAATTGTCGCATCGGAGGGAAGGCCGCCCTCGTACTTGTTAATTAGCTCTTCAAAAACCGGAGGCTTTTTTACCCATTGTTTCAAAAGCCTTTTCCTTAGTTCTTCATTAGGCGCGAACTTGAAAGATTGGATCTCTGGGCTGGCGGCTAGTTTTCCGGGTGACGGCCTTTCTAGCAGTCCGTAGCCTGTCAGTGCGGCAATAGCTGCCAAAGCTGCGCCATTGTTGGCACTCTTGTACCCGATGTCTCGCGCAACAACGTCCGTCGGTGCGGGATGCCGCTGTTCTTTGTCATAAACGATTAACGCGCGCTCAACTGCCTCTTCTAACGGCATTGCTGGCGCTCTAGGGCTCTTTTTTCTAAGTCTATCTGACATTGGCTCCGCTAAGTCCTTGAATAACAAACAAACTTGGTTAAAAGCGCTAAATAATTCGTATGGAGAAATATAGTCTCTTATTACGTAGTAATCAATAACGGTATACTAATTTTCGAAATCTGGTCAGAAAAGTGCTAGTTTTCCGCTATAAACTGTTTATCTCTTGTAGCAATCCAGGTCTAGACCAGTACTGAATAGGCGTATTCGTGATTCGCGAACAACGAAAACGATTTTTAATGTGATGAAAAACAAACAGATATCGCTAAAACCGCAAGACATATTTCTTATGCTCAAGTTGGCGAGTAACCCTAGTTCCCGATTCACTTATTCTTCTCTCTCTGAGGCTTTGGGAATTGCTGTGTCTGAGGCTCACGCTGCCGTCGGTAGGTGCGTGCAGTCTCGTTTGCTGACGAAGGGAGACGCAGGTTTTGATTTGGCGCGAAAGGTTTTCGCTGATTTCCTCATATTTGGCGCGGCCTACTTTTTCCCACCGGTAACCGGGTCGTCCACGCGAGGGCTGCCGACAGGCTACGCGGCCCCTCCACTGAATGAAGTCATTAGCCAGCCCAAAGAACTGCCCCCAGTGTGGCCGGACCCACATGGTGAGGTGAGGGGCATAGCGCTTTATCCGCTTTATCCCAGCGTGCCAAAGGCTGCCGAGAACGACGTAGTTCTTTATGAGAATCTTGCACTTTTCGATGCACTTCGAAGTGGAGCTGCACGTGAACGGGAGATCGCTCAAAAGCTGCTCCGAGAACGCTTGTGAATCCCGATGATCCGAACGTCCAAATGGTAGAAGCTTTACTCGCGTATTTGGGTGAGCTAGAGAAACAATTTGTATTCGTCGGTGGCTGCGCGACCGGTTTGTTGATTACAGATAATGCTCGACCAGCTGTCAGAGCAACAAAGGACGTTGACGTGATAACCGAGGTTGCGGGCCACAACGACTATCGATACTTGCAGGAACAACTACGACAAAGAGGATTCAAAGAAGATCCCAACAGCGACGTACTATGCCGCTGGAAAGTTGGTGATCTTCAAGTGGACATTATGCCTACGGATAGCAGAATTCTTGGGTTTACGAACCAATGGTACCGAGAGGCCATAGCTACTTCGCGACGTTACAAGACACCCAGTGGCAATGCCATTTCACTTATTTCGCCGCCTATGTTCTTGGCCACCAAAATAGAAGCCTTCCACGAGCGTGGAAACCAAGAATACGGCACGAGTCACGATATGGAGGATATCGTTACATTAATCGACGGGCGACCGGAAATAGTCGATGAAGTGCTTAATGCTAGTCAGTCAGTCGTCGATCACCTACAAACCGAAATTGAATCACTGCTTTCAGAGCCCGAGTTTGTTGCAGCGATAAATTGGCATTTGCACCCTGATCCAGCTAACCAGGCAAGGGCGGAGTTTGTCATACAGAGGTTACGGGCTATTGCGGGCATCTAACGCCTATTCTCGTCCGTCCGTCAAAATCGATATCTGAACTTCCCAGTGCCCAGCTTCATCTTCGATGGCGCGCCATATCGAACAAAGGCCCGGCAGAAATGCCGGGCCTTTGTTTTCCCTAGGGCCTGCCGGATTCGCGGCCGGTGGTCTCCAGCAGGCGGGTGGCGTCCCGGATCACCAGTACTGTTCGCCGAGCGTCGGTGGTTGATGACAGCCATGCAACCAGCCGCTGCCAGTCAGCACGGACCAGTTTCCACAGTGTACCTGTCGGCATTTCGATATAGGCGCCATCGCGGTTGACGACGATGCGCCCGTTCGCCAGATCTGCCGGCGAGCCGTTCGCCAGCAGGTCCCAGTCGATTCGATATCCTTGTTCTTTCGCCTGCTCCAGCCCGGCGGCAAGCTGCAGCGCTTCGTTGGCGGCGCGGCTGCAGGCCTCCGATTTTTGCCGCCGACCGCCGGTGTCGGTAAATTCGCAGCGGAACAGCTGCCCACTTTCGAATGTCGGAGGGGTGTTTGGCGCGAAGTACCAGGTCCCCGCAGTCACCTGGGGGTATTGGTGATCAGAGGGGCTGTTCCCCGCCAGCACACTGCAGTCGTTGTATCCGCAGAATCGGCCGAGAATCTGTTCGTCGATCACCTGTTCAGTGTCCGGACGCAGCGCCGAGACAGCAACCGGCAGGCCTTCTATCACGATGAGGACCTGGTCTTGTGCATCGACCTGGATGCCGAGTGTGGCGCCGTCGGCGAGACGCGCGTGTGATGACTCCAGGCGCGATATGAGATCCCGGGTGCCGGCCCGCCAGCTCGCCAGTTTGGCACGGCGCCCGGAGGTACTGGCCCGCTCGGTCGCGGCGCTGTGGAGTTCCTGTCGATAGCTCTCGAGCAGCACGTCCAGGGCGATGTTGGCGAAGTCCCACTGTACCGCGGCATCCGCCTGGTGCACCTGTCGGGCCACTGTGGCCAGGCGTGTCGGCTGCAGCTCGATACGACCGCCGGATTGTGCCGCCGATGGCGCGTCATGTGCCGTGCCCATACTGGACAGCAGTGCCGCAAGCAGGGCGATGGAGTGAAAGAATTGCGCGGGACGCATGTGGCGGCCGGTGGTTGGCAGTGTTGGCGGTATCCTAACGTGCCGGGTCGCGGGAAGGCAGCGCTGTCGTTAACAATTCCTTAAGTTCCGCAAACTAGAATCGGCGAACTGTTGGGACGGCGCCAACTGCTGTGTATCCGCGACAGTTTCCGGCGCGGTGAGCGCAAGCCAGGGTGGTGGATTCCGCCCTTTGTTCCACGATGTTCAGCTTGGTGAAAGCGTGACCCGAATCCTCGAGGCATTTCTTGCCAGCCGCGCAGCCATCGCCGTGGCGCTTGTGGTCGCGATGATCTGGGGATTCTGGTCGCCACCGCTGTATGACCTTGACGAGGGCGCGTTCAGCGAAGCCACCCGGGAGATGATGGTATCCGGCAACTATGCGTCGATCTTTCTCAACGCTGAGCCGCGTCACGACAAACCTATCCTGATCTATTGGCTGCAGGCGGCGTCGGCGCACCTGTTCGGGCTCAACGAGTTCGCGTTGCGCCTGCCATCGGTACTGGCCGGCCTGACATGGGTGTGGGCGCTGTTCGCTTTCACCCGACGCCACCTCGATGGCGTCACGGCCGGTGTTGCCGCGATGCTGTTGGCGCTGTCCCTGTTTGTCGGTCTGATCGCCAAGGCCGCTGTTGCCGATGCGTTGCTCAACCTGTTTCTGGCGTTGGCGCTGTTCGATATCTACAACCATTTTCGTCATCCGTCGCGGTACCTGCTGCTGCGTATCTTCGTCTGGCTGGGTCTCGGGTTTCTGACCAAGGGCCCGGTGGCCGTGGTGTTTCCGGTGCTCGTCAGTGGTCTGTTGTACCTCGGAGATGGACGCTGGCGGGAGTGGCTGCGTCTGCTGTTCGATCCGATGGGACTGCTGCTGTTCATCGCCATCGTTCTGCCGTGGCATATCGCCGTCTTCCTGGACAGCGGCTGGGCCTTCTTCGAGGGGTTTTATCTTCATCACAACCTGGCGCGTTATGGCAACGCTATGGAGGGGCACAGTGGCGGCGTCTTCTACTACGCGCTGGTGGCGCCCCTGCTGCTGATGCCGTTCAGCGGTTGGTTCCTGAACACTCTGGGCGATTGGCGCGCGGCACTCGGCGATCCGCTGGACCGCTTCGCCTGGTTGTGGTTCTTCAGCGTACTGCTGGTGTTTTCGTTTTCCGGCACCAAGCTGCCGCACTACATGCTGTACGGCATCACGGGAGTGGTGCTGTTGATGGCGAGGTACCGGGACCGGTTGCACAACGCCTGGCTGGGTTTTGTGCCACCACTGATTCTTCTGGGAGCACTGAGTGTGCTGCCGCAGCTTTTTGAGTACCTGGCTCGGAACACTGCGCGTGACTACGATCGTGGCCTGTTCGAGGCGGGCGCCCAGGCGTTCAGTGGTTGGCCGCAGCTGCTGTGTGTTTTCGCCCTGGCGTTGGCCGTGCTTTTCGTTTTCCTGCCGTTGTCACTATGGCGTCGCCTGCTGTTGATCGGCTTCGCCCAAGCCGCGCTGGTTGCCGGTGTCATTGTGCCGACCGTATTGGATGTGCTGCAGGCCGGCCCGAAGGCGGCAGGTTTGTTTGCAGGTGAACAGGGTAAGGATGTCGTGTTCTACCGCGTCTACCAGCCCAGCGTCAGCGTGTACCGTCAGCAGGTCATCACACATGAACCGGCGGTACCGGGACAGTGGGTCTATGTCCGTTCCGATCATGTCGCCGAGTTCCTGGCACAACCCTCGCCATACCGCAAACACATCGTGTTCAGTCAGCCGCCTGCGACGCTGATCGCCATCGACGCAAAACCGGCCGATTGATCATGGTTGTGGAATTCTCCCTGCACAGGCTGAGACAGGCGCTGCACACGGCCAACGAGCGTCTGATCGGACGCGGCACCGCGGGTGTGGTCGAGCTGCTGTTGGTGGCTATCGCGATCGTCGCCCTGGGGATTGGCGTGTCGCTGGCGAGCGGCGGCTATCACGGCGGTTTCCATTTTCTGCACCACATCAGCCAGGCGGCGTTACCGGAAGAGGCCTGGGAATGGCTGACCTGGTTCGGTGACGGCCGCGTGCTGCTGGTGGTCAGTCTGCTGTTCGTGCGGCGGCGCCCGGAGATCTTCTGGGCAATGATCGTCGGCGCGGTGATCGGCGGACTGTACGCCCGTGGGATGAAGGTCTGGTTCGACGAACTGCGTCCGCCCGCGGTATTGCCACCTGCCGAGATCCACCTGATCGGCTCGGCACTCAGCCGTCACAGTTTTCCCTCGGGCCACACGCTGACTGTGTTTCTGTTTGCCGGGGTGCTGTTCGCTCACGTTGATGCATGGCGTTGGCGGGTGCTGCTGCTCGCGGTGGCGGCGATGGTGGGTGTCAGCCGGGTCGCGCTGGGTGTGCACTGGCCGCAGGACGTGATCGCCGGCGCATTCAGCGGCCTGATGATTGCCGCGTTGGCGGTTTGGATCACGCGCTACTGGCGCATCGGGCTGCGGCCAGGCATCCATGTCTGGTTGCTGACCTTGCCGGCGGCCGCGCTGGTGCTTGTGCTGTTCGATCACCAGGGCAATCCCTGGGAACCGGAATTGATCATCCCGATGGTAGTTATCGGCGTGCTGGTGCTGGTGACCAACTATCGCGATCTGTTCGCACTGCAGCGCGACTCACGCGCCGACTGATGGGCCGCTGCGCCCGCTGGCACCAAACCAATGAATGCTATGCTCAAGCAGGTTCCTTATTGAACGTGCCGGGCATTTGCCGGGCCTTGGGAGGGCCGTGACCGCCACTGCAGTGCCGTCCGGCGCAAGGAAAAATCATTGAGCATCAAGCCGCACGCCTTCGTGGCCATGCCGTTTGGCACCAAACCGGGCCCGGACGGGCAGCTGGTCGATTTCAACCGCGTCTATGACGAGCTGATACGGCCGGCACTGGAACAGGCCGGCCTGACGGCGTTTCGGGCCGACGAGGAGACCCGCCCGGGCGACATCCGGGTGGACATGTTTCAGGAGCTTCTGATTGCCGATCTGGTGGTGGTCGACATCACCATCGACAACCCCAATGTGTGGTACGAGCTGGGTGTGCGGCATGCGCTGCGCGCGCGGGGTGTGGTGCTGGTGTCCGGCGGTCACTCGAGCAAGGCGTTCGATGTCTATACCGACCGCAAGCTGCGCTACGGGATCCGCGATGGCGGTCCCGATCCGGAGACCGTCGTGTCCGACCGCGAACATATGCGCAACATGATTGCCGCCACCATGGAGTCCTGGCACGGGCGCAAGATGAGCCCGGTCTATCAACTCATCCCCAATCTGAAGGAACCGGATTGGCAGAGTCTGCGGGTGGGCAATTTCCGTGAGTTCTGGGAGGCCTACGACGCCTGGGAGGAAAAGATCAGCCGCGCCCGACGCAAGGGGCGTGTCGGCGACATGCTGGTGCTGGCCGACGAGGCACCGGTATCGGCATTTCGTGCCAGTGCCTGGATCCGCTCCGGCAAGGCGCTGCGCAGGATAGGCCACTACGGATTTGCCCTGGAGCAGTTGGAAAAGGGGCTGGCGATCGAACCGGAAAACCTGGCGGGTCTTCGCGAAAAGGGCATGTGCCTGCAACGTCTTGCGCTGCAGGGCCGGCGCGGGTTCGAACTGGAAATGGCCCGCAGCCACTACCGGACAATCCTGCAGGACCATCCAAGGGACGCCGAGACCTGGGCACTGCTTGGTCGGGTGGAGAAAGACGCGTGGACATCGATCTGGCGTCAGCCTGATGCGAGCGCAGCACAGCGCATCGAGGACGCGCGTTACGAGGATGCCCTGTTGCGTGCCGCGGTCAGCTGTTACGGCACCGCGTTCCGGTCAGACCCCAAACACTACTACTCGGGCATCAATGCGCTGACGCTGATGCATCTCCAGGAGCACCTGATCGGCGACGGCGCCTACCTTGCAACCATGGAGATCATGGGCGGTGCGGTGCGTTTCGCGGCCGAGTGCGAAGAGGACCCGGAAAAGCTGTACTGGGCACGTTCGACGCTGGGTGATCTGCAGGTGCTGCTCGGGACGCAGGCGTCTGTTCAATCCGCGTACAAGGAGGCGGTGGCGGTCAACCGTGACAGCTGGTTTGCGTTGGATTCGAGTCGCCAGCAGCTTCTGATGCTGCAGGAGCTCGGGTTCAGGCCCGAGAACGTCAGTGCCGGCCTGGAGGTGTTCGACCGTGCCATGAAACGCATGCCAGTGCCAGGCCGCGAATGGGAGCCGCGTAATGTATTCGTATTTGCCGGTCATATGGTCGATGCACCGGACCGCGACCAGCCGCGTTTTCCGGAAGACATGATCGAATCGGCCAGCGAGCGTATTGCCTCCGTGTTGCACGACCTCGGCGCCTGTCCCGAGGACCTGGCACTGACGCAGGGTGCCTGCGGGGCCGACCTGCTGTTTACCGAGGCCTGCCAGTCCCTGGGCGTCCAGGTGACCTGGTTGCAGCCATTCGACGAGCCTGAGTTCATCCGCCGGTCGGTGGTGCATTGCGGCGAGCACTGGCGCGACCGTTACCTCGCCGCGCGTCAACGACTGCAGCAGCCGATCCTGGCCGCGCCCAAGGAACTGGGCGAGCCACCGGACTACACCGAACCCGGCTATGCCTACGAGCGGTGCAATCGCTGGATGCTGTACACCGCGCTGGTGTGGGGCATCGGCAAGGTGCATTTCATCTGCCTGTGGAACGGCGGCAGGGGCGATGGTCCCGGCGGCACCGCGTCGATGTACGACGAGGTGGCCAAGCGCACCGGGCAGGTGCACTGGATCGATACCCGACAACTCTGACACACAAGTTGCCTATGCTTACGGCATCATGCCGACCGAACGGGCGGCTGCAACGTGGGGACAATTGAAATGCAAGAAAGGTTACGGCAACGAATCAGCGCGCCGGGGGCGAAGAAGATCCTGGCCTGCGATGGGGGTGGCATCCTCGGCATGATGTCGGTCGAGATCCTCGGCAGGATCGAAAGTGACCTGCGTCGCTTGACCGGGAAGCCGCAGCTGGTCCTGGCCGACTGGTTCGACTTCACCTGCGGCACCAGTACCGGCGCAATCATTGCCGCGTGTATCGCATGCGGCATGTCGGTGGACCAGGTTCGACAGTTCTATGTGGACAGCGGCAAGGATATGTTCGACAAGGCCTCGCTGCTCAAGCGCCTGCGTTACAGTTACAACGACGAACCGCTGGCGCGCATGTTGCAGACCGAACTCGACAAGGCGCTCGGCTACACTGTCCGCGACGGACAACCGCATGCGACGCTCGGCGATGATGGCCTGCGCACGCTGCTGATGATGGTGCTGCGCAACCACACGACCGATTCGCCCTGGCCGGTCAGCAACAATCCCGGCGGCCGCTACAACCAGCGTGTCCGCGACGACGGGACGCCGCGCGTCGACTGCAACCTGGACCTGCCGTTGTGGCAGCTGGTGCGTGCCAGCACCGCAGCACCGACCTTCTTTCCGCCGGAGGTCGTTACCTTTGCTGAGGGCACTGAGCACGAATACCAGTTCGTGTTCGTCGACGGCGGGGTGACCACCTACAACAATCCCGCCTATCTCGCATTCCAGATGGCCACTGCGGCGCCGTACGGGATCAACTGGGCCACCGGCAGCGACAGATTGTTGGTGGTCTCGGTGGGTACCGGCAAGGCGGCCAATGCCCGGCTGGACCTGCAAGCCGACGACCTGTGGCTGCTCGATCATGCCAAGAACATCCCCTCGGCGTTGATGAACGCGGCGGTCGATGGTTGGGATATGGCCTGCCGTACGATCGGTGAATGCCGCTTCGGCAGCGAGATCGATCGGGAGTTCGGTAGCGCGGCAGTGGAGGCGGGGAGCACCAGCGGCAGGTTGTTTTCCTATGTGCGCTACGACCCCGATGTCACGCCAGCCGGGCTCGGCCGGTTAGGTCTCACCGACGTCGACTCGGCACACGTGCGCCTGATGGACAGTACCGATCACATCGCCGAGATACAGAAGGTGGGCTCCACCTACAGCGTGCAGCACGTGGACATCGAGCGGCACTTTGCCGGATTCCTCGACTAGAGAAAGGTCTTGGCGGCTACCAGGTGGTCTTGCCAGTATGGATTGTCGAGTGATGCGCGACTGACCTGTTTGCCCGAAGAAGGGGCATGGATGAATACACCGTCGCCTTCATAGATCCCGACATGCCTGTCTTTGTCTCCACCGAGGCTGAAGAACAGGACATCGCCGGGCATCAGATATCGACGTTGGGGCGAGCGCGCGGCGCGCCATTGCGAGGCAGTGGTGCGCGGTATCCGGATGCCGACCTGGCGGTGGGCGTACTGCACAAGTCCGCTGCAATCGAAGCCGCGCGGTGAATCACCGCCGTAGCGGTAGGGTGTGCCGATGGCCTGCCGGGCCGCGTCGACGACTGCGTGGCGTGTGTCGGATACGGCATGAGGTGTACTGCCGTAGGCGGGCCGGGCGGGTTCGGACGGCGCGGTCGCGCAGCCCCCGAGGGCCAGCGTCGCCAGTCCTGCGACGATCGCCGTCTGCAGCCGTTTTTTCGCCAGCACCATTCTGCCGCCGTCATGCCCCGATAGTCGGAAGCATAGTCGGCAATCGTGGGTACGCCTTTAGCGTCGCAGGCAGGCGAGGACTCCCTCACCTTCAGGTGATCTTTGCATCTTCTTCCTTCTCCCCTCGGGAGAAGGCTAGGGTGAGAGGTATCCCTCACCCCGACCCTCTCCCTGGGGGAGAGGGGGGAATCTTTTCCTGCCGGTGGGTCACTCTTCGCGGATGCCCTCGACGCCCAGCCATAGGTGGACCTCTTTCGAGGCCGGACCGAGATTGCGCAGGATGCCGAAGTCGGCCAGGGTCAGCGTGGTGCGGCCCTCGAATCCGCGCCGGTAGCCGCCCCAGGGGTCGAACCCGGCACCGATGTGGCTCACCGCGATCGTGATCGGTCGGGTGACGCCGTGCAGCGTCAGCTCGCCGACCAGCTCGCCCCTGCCATCGCCGGTATCGTGGTAGGCGGTGCTGACGAAACGCGCCTGAGGGAACTGCTTCACATCGAGGAGGTCCTCGTCCCGCAGATGCTTGTCGCGCTCGGCATGGTTGGAGTCGACGCTGGCGGTGTCGATCGTGACCTCGACCCTGGCGGCACCGGGGTCGGCCTCGTCGTAGCTGAACCGCCCGCCGAAGGTATTGAACCGCCCGGTCAGCCAGCTGTAACCGAGATGCTTGATATGAAACTGGATGAAGGCGTGGGCGCCCTTGGTGTCGATCACGTAATCGGAGGCGAGGGCGCCGCCGCTGAGCAACAGCAAGAGACCGGCGGCAAGGCGGGAGGGGGAATAGTGTTTCATCATTGCTCCTCGACGGGGTTGGGTGGAGTCTGCGGCCGCAACATGCGACGCAGGGTGTCGTCGCGGTAGACAAAATGGTGGCGCAATGCGCCCAGCACGTGCAACACGATCAGGGCCAGCAGCAACATCGCCAGGGCGAAGTGGATGTCGCCGGCGATGTCCGCCTGTCCCTCGATACCCTGCAGTGTCGCCGGAACGCTGAACCAGCCGAACACGTCCACAGTGCGACCATCCGCAGTCGAGATCAGGTAACCACTGATGACCAGGCACAGCGGCACGAGATACAGCAGCCGGTGGACCAGCACAGCTGCGGTTTTCTCCCGGGCACTGGCGGCGAGGATCGGTGGCTGCGCCCGGGTCAGACGCCACGCCCAGCGCGCCAGCAGGATAAGGCCGAACAGCACGCCGATCGCGCGGTGCAGATCCGGCGCCCGGGTATACCAGGGGTCGTAATAGTCCAGACCGGTCATCCACAGGCCCAGCGGCAGCAGTACCGCGACCAAGCCCGCCGTCGCCCAGTGCAGGACTATCTGGATCAGACCGTAGCCATTCATATTGTCATGCAACATCGAATCTCACTGCCCGGTTGGCGGTGCGTGCCGCAGCATCAGGCTAAGCGCGACGAGTGCACACAGCAGCATCAACAACAGCGCGATGAACGCGTTCCAACCGATCTGTTGATATACGAAACCCGGAAGATACGAACCAAGAGCCCCTCCGGCGTAGTACGCTGATACATACAGACCGTTGACCAGACCCTTGCGTTCCGTCTCCAGGTGGTTGAGGAAGGCCGACAGCACGCTGTGCAGCGTGAACATCCCGGCGGCGAAGACCAGCATCGACAGATAGGCGAACCCGTTGCCGGGCAGGGCAAAGGCCGCAGTGCCCAGCAGGTACACCAGGCTGCCGGCCACCAGCGTGCGGCGCTCGCCGCCGCACAGCCGCACCAGGCGCAGCGAGGCCAGCGAGATCACCACCCCGATCAGATACCCGGTGTACACCAGGGCAATGGCGCTCTGCGAAATGGACGGATCGTTGTCACGCATGTGAAACGGCAGGAAGTTCAGCATTGCCGCAAACACGAAGAACAGCAGAAAGGCGCTGGCCAGCCCCTCGGCGTAGACCGGGCGGCGCGCCAGGTTGCGGATCTCGACGAGTCGTGGTCGGCCAAGGCGCAGCCTCGGGTCGGATGCCAGGCGGGTGGTCAGCCAGGTGGCCAGCAATGCGGCGCAGGCCCAGAAAAGGAACGCCGCCTGCCAGTCGAACAGGTCGGTCAGCAGGCCGCTGAACACCCGCCCGCTGTAGCCGCCAGCAATCGTTGCGGCGATATAGATGGTGATGTTGCGGCGCGTGTTGTGCTGTCCGCCGGCGGCCGAGCTGTAGGTCATCAGCGCGGTGAAAATGGCCGGCAGCATCATCCCCTCTATGGTGCGCAGCACGAAGAACACCGGGTAGTCCGGCCCGAGGCTGATCGCGAACTGTGCCACCGTCAGCACCGCAAAGCCGACTCCCAGCATGTGCTTGGTGGACACGTGTTCCAGCACATAGCCGTACAACAGCGGGCCCAGCGCCAGCGGCACCATGGTCGCGGTGGTGAGCAGGGCGGTGTCGCCGATCGGGCGCCCCCACTGTTCGGCCAGCAGCGGCAGCAGGGGTTGGGTCGCGTACAGCACCGCGAATCCGACAATGGTGCAGTAGACGACGATGGCGAGATTGCGTGATCCCATGACAATTCTGTGAGCGGCGATCGAGACGCCAGTATAGGGGTGCAACAGTTCCGGCCAGGGTATATCTTGATGTAATAGTTTCAATTGTCATCCGCCGGTGATTCCGGCGTGTCTGCAAACAGGCCCGCATGGTGCGGGCGGAGGGCTTTGATGTCGGATGGTCTGAAGTTGCGATTTCTCGGCGTTGGCAACGCGACGGCCCATGAGCTCGGCAACGCCGCGGCGGTGCTCGAAGACGATGCGGCGCAACCGCTGCTGCTGATCGACTGCGGAGCCACGGTGGTGCCGGCCTACCTGGATCGGTACGGGCGGCTGCCGACGGCGATCTTCATCACCCACACCCACCTCGACCACAGTGGCGGTCTGGAGAGCCTGTTCTACCGGCTGGCCTGCGAATATCCGACGCTGCGGCCGGTACGCCTGTACGTCCCGGCACCGATCATCGAGCGGCTGCAGCAGCAGCTGGCTGAAGACCCCTACAAACTGGCGGAAGGGGGAATGAACTTCTGGGATCGCTTCCAGCTGGTGCCGGTCGGGGCGCACTTCTGGCATGTCGGGCTGTTGTTCGATGTGTTTGCGGTGAGCCATCACGGCTATCGCGCGGCGTTTGGGCTCGGCCTGCAGGGGCGGTTTGTCTATACCGGCGACACCCGTCCAATCCCCGAGGTGCTGGCATGCTTCGCCGCCAATGGCGAGGTGGTATTTCACGACTGTGCCTTGCACGCCAATCCCTCGCACACCGGGTCGGAGGATCTCGTGAAATGCTATCCGCAGGGACTGCGGGATCGACTGGTGCTGTATCACTACGAGTCACCGCAAGTGGCGGACACGCTGCGTGCGCAGGGATACCGTGTCGCAGAACCCGGCGTCTGCTTCGACCTGGCGTCCGGCGGTTCGGCAGACGGTCGCCTGCGTCGGGTCGTGTAGTCGCCGCGATCGCTTTCGGCGGATTTCCACCGGCGCGGTGCATGACGGATAATGCGCCGCTGGATTCGAGCAGCTGGAGCGAGCAGTGAAGTTTACCGTCGAGGAGTTCCGTAACTGGAGCCACAAGAACGTCACCCTGCTGGGGATGTCGGGCGTGGGCAAGACCTACCTGTCTGCGCTGTTGCGCCGGCACGACTGGTACCACTACTCGGGCGACTATCGCATCGGTACCCGGTACCTGGACGAGAGTATCCTGGACCTGATCAAGGAACAGGCCATGCAGGTGCCGTTCCTCAGCCAGCTGCTGCGCAACGACTGGATCTATATCCGTAACAACATCAAGGTCTCTGATCTCGGGCCTGTGCTGTCGTTCGTCGGCAAGCTCGGAAACCCGGAACTCGGGGGCGTACCGCTCGAGGATTTCCAGCGCCGTCAGGCGCAGTACCGTGAGGCCGAGATCGCCGCGATGCGCGACGTGCCGTCCTTCATCGACAAGGCGCAGAAGATCTACGGCTACCAGAGTTTCATCAACGACGTCGGCGGCTCGCTGTGCGAGCTGGACGACCCCGGGGTGATCGACCTGCTGGTAAAGCACACCCTGATGCTCTATATCCAGGTGACGGACCAGGAGGAGGAGCGCAAGCTGATCGCGCGCGCGCAGAGCGATCCGAAGCCACTCTATTACCGTCCTGATTTTCTGCTCGAACAGTTGCAGGTATACCTGAATGAGAATGGCCTGGGCTATGCCGCGGAAATGGACCCGGACGCGTTCACCCGCTGGGTGTTTCCGCGCCTGTTCCATTCGCGGGTGCCGCGTTACGAGACGATTGCCAGACAGGGTTACACCGTGACCTCGAGGGAGGTGGCACAGGTGCGCGACGAGCAGGATTTCCTCAGCCTGCTGGAAACCGCGATCGCGCGCAGCCAATAGTCGCATGCCGATAGTCGCCCACAATGATCTGCCGACCTTCCAGCGCCTGCGCGAGGAGGGGGTCAATGTGTTGCCACCCGATCGTGCGCTGCACCAGGATATCCGCGAGCTGCACATCGGTCTGTTGAACATGATGCCGGACAAGGCGCTGGCGGCGACGGAACGGCAATTCTTCCGTCTGGTCGGTGAGAGCAACCCGATCGCACAATTCTACGTGCACCCGTTCACGCTGCCGGAGTTGCAACGTGGTGCGTCCGCGCGACAGCATATCGATCGCTTCTACGACACCTTCGGGCAGGTGCGCGAGCAGGGACTGGATGCGCTGATCATCACCGGTGCCAACGTGGTCGGGCCCGACCTGTCGCAACAGCCGTTCTGGCAGCCACTGATCGAGGTGATCGACTGGGCCTATGCGAACGTGACATCGACGCTGTGCAGCTGCCTGGCGACGCACGCGGTGCTGGAGTTCCGTTATGGTCAGCGCCGGACACCGCGGCCGCTGAAGACCTGGGGCGTCTTCCCGCATCGCGTCGTTGATCGGATGCACCCACTGGTGCACGACGTGAATACCCGCTTCGACGTGCCACATTCGCGCTGGAACGACGTGTCACACGCGCAGTTCGATGCCGCAGGTCTGCGTGTGCTGGCGCAGAGCGACATCGGCGTACACCTCGCCACCAGCCGGGACGGATTCCGCTTTGTGTTTTTCCAGGGGCATCCCGAGTACGACACCATTTCGTTGCTGAAGGAGTACAAGCGCGAGGTGATGCGCTACGCAAACGGTGAGACAACGCTGTTCCCCCCGTTCGTCGAAAACTATTTCACCATGCGTGATGAAGCGGTGCTGCGTGAGTACCGGGTGCGAATGGACAGTTCATTGGCAGCTGGCGGCGCCATACCGGACTTCCCCGACGCCTTGTTGACCGCAGGACTGGACAACACCTGGCGTGACACCGCGCATGCGGTGATCGGCAACTGGATGGGACTGGTCTACCAGCTGACCCACAGCGACCGGCGCAAGCCGTTCATGGACGGCGTCGACCCCGACAATCCGCTCGGTCTGCCCGGTGCGGTGCAGCCGCGGTAGCGCCGTCAGCGTGACCGAAGAGAAGGTAGGCGAACAGGCCGACGGTCAGCAGTCCGATATCGTGCACCGCCTGGGCGACGATCAACATCATGCCGTGCTCCTCCGACCACCGTGCACGCCGTAGCAGGCGTGGCCGCTCTCTATCGGCAATCGCGGGTCTCGTGGACAGGGGCTCCACGAACCGAGATCCAGGTGGACGTCCTTGCCCCCGGCCTCATGGCTCCATCGTCGAACCGGATACAACCGGAATCGAAAGTGCGTTGCGACCGTCCAACGGCGCCGGCGCGGTGCTCGCGGACGGTCGCGGCTGCGGCATCAGGCAATGTTCATCCCAAGGAACAGTGCGCCGGTCGCCGCTGCGGCCAGGCCGGTGTAGCGGACAACCCCTGCCTGCAGCTGAGGTGAGCGCCGCGCCACGGCGTCGAGTGCCTTCACGCCGCCGACGATGATTGCGAACTGGATCAGGGCGAAGCCGGCGAGGTACGAAAGCAGCGGTGTCGACTCGGCACCCACGATCGATTCACCGTAGGCATAGCCGTGAAAGACGCCAATCACGCCAAACAGGCCGCCGAGAAGCAGCGCCGGCAGGCTGTGTCGCAGCACGACGGTCAGGCCGCCGAGCAGCACGGACAAAGCGATGACGGTCTCTGTCATCGGCAGGTCAGCGGCACCCAGGTGATGCAGTGTGCCGGCGACAGTACCGACGACGAAGGCGAGTGGCACCAGGTAACGGCCACGGCCGGTGAGCATTGCACTCAGCAGCGCCGCCACCAGCAGGAACGCGAGGTGGTCGAGACCAATGACCGGGTGTGCAATACCGGACAACAGGCCCTGGGCGAGCGTGTCGGGCGTGGCGCCACCCATGGCGTGGTGGGCGTGCGCGGCGGGGGTCGCGAGCACGAGGCTGGCGGTGCCGACAAGCAGGGTTCGATGTGATGCGGAAATGTGAGCTGGGATCTTCATCGCGATTACCTCGTCAATTGGCGTTTTTCGGCGTTATGCCTGGCGGACCAGGACGAATTCGGGCAGCGAACTGCCGTTGGTGGGAAAACTGGCGCGGCACGGTGCCGCAAGCGGGTGTTCAATCCTGTGCACGGCGCAGCTCCCGCGCCGGGTGCTGCCGCACCGGCTGCCCACTGTCGCTCTGCAGGCGGTAGACCAAGTGCAACCGACCATCGCCGTCGGCGACGCTCAACACGGCATTGACCGGATGCCATTGCACCACCGTGATCTCACTACCCAGGGCCAGGGAGAAGACCGCATCGCCATTTTCGTCCCAGATGCATAGGCGGCCGTTACGGTCTCCGGATGCAAGCAGGCGGCCATCTGCCGACCACGCGATCGCCGTGACTGTTGCCTGGTGGTGTCGCAGCGGTCTGCCTTTGGCCGATCCGTTCTTGGTGTCCGTGCGATGGACGGGCATGTCCCAAAGTACGATATCGGGACCACCGGCCGTCGCGATCACTGTCCGACGTGGATGCCAGGCCAGGCAGTTCACCTTGCCGGGATAGCCGCGCATCGTCAGCTGTCGTGCCGCGTTATTGGTGTCCGTGGGTCGCCAGACCTGGAGAAATCCGTCTTGAGTACCAACCGCGAGCGCCCGGCCCTGGGGCTGCCATGCCACCGAAACCGGTGCCCCCGGAAAGGTCAGCAGCTGCACGGGTTCGGCGTCACCGGTGACGGCGTCACCCAGGCGCCAAAGGTAGAGACCTTTGTTTGCCGCACTGGCCAGGCGTCGGCCGTCTGGTGCCCAGTCCATCGCCAGCACGTGACGACGGGCGTCGTACCACATGCCAAGCGACTCGGTGCCTTGCCACAGGGAGATTGTCTTTCGCGCCGCAGCTGCCAGGACCTTGCCGTCCGGGGTCCAGGCGAGGTGCTCGACCCAGTCGTTTTCGTTGGCCAGGGTGCTCAACGCCTCACCATCGACACTGTTCCACAGCGCGACCTTGCCGTCTTCGCCGGCGCTGGCGAGCACACGGTCGTCGCCCGGTTGCAGGCGCAGGCGTGTGATGCCGCCGTCGTGGGCCTGCCAGCGTGCAGTCACTTCGCTGCCGTGGTCGAGGCGGTGTACTGCGCCGGCAGCGCTGCCAACCAGCAATGCCTTGCCGTCACTGCTCCAGGCCAGGTCGGTGACCACGTCGTCGAGGGTGTGCGAGTGGCGCAGACCGAAGGGTGCTTTACCTGCAATCGCGGCTAGGCCAGGCACGCGCGCAACCCATCCGCAAGTTCAGCACGGTCCAGGTCGCGACCGATGAAGACCAGTTGGCTTTCGCGTACCGCATCATCTTCCCAGCTGCGGCCCGCCTGTCCGTCGAACAGCATGTGCACGCCCTGAAAGACGAAGCGACGGGTGTCGCCGGCAAGGCTCAATACGCCCTTGGAACGGAAGATATCGGTACCACGTCGACGCAGCAGGCCGACCATCCAGGACTCGAAGCGATCGGGGTCGAGGTCGCCCTCCAGTCGGATGCCCACCGAGCCGACACTGTCATCATGCTCATGCGGGCTGGCGTACTCGTGTCCTTCGACCGGATCGTGCAGCCGCCCGTCACCGTGCAGGGTCAGGTCGAACTCTTCCGGCAGATGCTGGGTGAACAGCACGTAGCGGCCGGGTGTCTTGATCGTCAGCGTGGCATCAGCACCGCGCTGACCATCGACCGGCAGGCGGTACAAGGTATCGCCGGGCAGCATGCAGGTGGTCGGTTCTACGAAGGTCGGGTCGCTCGAATACAGCACGATGCTGTTGCGTTTCCAGGCCTCGAACAGTGCCTTGTCCTGCAGCCCCGGGCCGCCCAGCACCAGGTCGATCGTTGGGTCCGGGCCGGGGTGCAGCGTCAGCCGGTAGTCTCCCGGCTGCAGGTCGTACAGGCCGGCCCATTCAAACGGCAGCTCCTCCTTGAGGAATTCCGGCATTTCCGCGGCGCGTGTCTCGAGGTCGAAGGCGTGGATGTCGAGAAGGCGCTCGATCCCGATCGCGGTATGCACTGTGCGGTGGATGTCCGTCAGCCGATTGATGCTGCGCAGCTGAGACTCGAGCGCGCGCAATTGCTTGTCATCGACCAGGTCGCACTTGTTCAGCACCACGACATCGGCGAACGCGAGCTGTGCATGGCATTCGTCACTGTCTATATGCTGCAGCACATGGTGTGCGTCGACCACGGTGACGATTGCGTCGAGGCGCAGCTTTTCCTTCATCTCTTCATCCATGAAGAAGGTTTGCGCGACCGGACCTGGGTCGGCCATGCCGGTGGTCTCGATGATGATGTGATCGAACTTGTGCTTGCGCCGCATCAGGCGGCCGAGGATGCGGATCAGGTCGCCGCGGACGGTGCAGCAGATGCAGCCGTTGTTCATCGCGAAGATCTCTTCGTCGGATTGCACAACCAGTTCGTGGTCGATGCCGATCTCTCCAAACTCGTTCTCGATCACCGCGATGCGCTTGCCGTGTTCCTCGCTGAGAATACGGTTGAGCAGTGTCGTCTTGCCCGAGCCGAGGAAACCGGTCAGGACCGTGACCGGTACGCGTTCATCGGCCGCTTTCTCCGTGGTCGTCGTGTTCGTCCGGTCCGCTTCCTGGGCAAATGCAGTCATTTGTTGTCTCGGTTTGCGGTGGTGTTGGATTCAGCGTGCATCGATAGCGGAAAGTGTCGCGCCGCCCGTTTCGTTGCGGGCGGTGGCTGCCGGGTTGACCTCGACCGGGTAGGCGCCGGCGGCCTGGGCCGGCGTTTCGGGGGTCACGGCACCGGACAGCTCCTCGGAACGGCGCACCAGAAAATCGACCAGGTGATTGCGGATCGGGTAATAGCCCGGGTCGTGGATGATCTTGCCGCGCTCACGCGGATGCTTCAGGTCAACCTTCACCGATTCGGCGATGCGCGCATGCGGCCCATTTGTCATCAGCAGGATGCGGTCGGCCAGCAGGATCGCCTCGTCGACATCGTGGGTGATCATGAATACGGTCTGGTGCGTGGCGTTGCAGATCTTCACCAGCTCGTCCTGGATGGTGCCGCGGGTCAGTGCATCGAGGGCACCGAACGGTTCATCGAGCAGCAGCAGCTTGGGCTGGATCGCAAATGCGCGCGCGATCGATACGCGCTGACGCATGCCGCCAGACAACTGTGCCGGTTTTCGCAGCTCGGCGCCGCCGCCGAGGCCGACCATCTCGAGATACCGGTAACTGTGCTCTCGCACCTGTTCCTTGCTCCAGCCGGGCCAGCGGGAACACACTGCGAAGGTGACATTGTGCAAGGCACTCAGCCAGGGCAGCAGGGAGTAGTTCTGGAACACCACGCCGCGGTCCAGGCTGGGCCCGGCGACCTCGCTGCCGTCCATGAAGACGTTGCCGTCGGTCGGCGCGTCCAGCCCCGCCAGGACATTCATGATGGTCGACTTTCCGCAACCGGAATGGCCGATGATGCAGACGAATTCACCCTTGTCGATGCCGAAGTTGGCATTCTCGAACACGGTCAGCTCGCCGTCCTTACCGGGGAAGCGGCGGGCCAGGTTCTCGATCTCGAGGAAGTGCTTGATCATGGTTGCGCCTACTCCTCGTACTGCACGAGACGGGTGGCCGCGGACAGGGCGAGATCGAGCAGCATGCCGACCACGCCGATCATCAGGATCGAGAAGATCACGCTGGTCAGGTCGAGGTTGTTCCACTCGTTCCAGACGTAGTAGCCGATGCCGGTGCCACCGACCAGCATCTCGGCGGCGACGATGACCAGCCAGGCGATACCGATCGAGATGCGCATGCCGGTGAGGACGGTCGGCGCGGCGGCCGGCAGGATCACGGTCAGCGCGGTGCGCAGCGGCGACAGTTCATGTGTGCGCGCCACATTGACCCAGTCCCTGCGCACGCCGGCCACACCGAACGCGGTGTTGATCAGCATCGGCCAGATCGAACAGATGAAGATCACGAAGATCGACGAGGTCTCGGAGTCCTTGATGATGAACAGCGCCAGCGGCATCCAGGCCAGCGGCGAGATCGGCCGCAGCACCTGGATGAAGGGATTGAGCGCCTTGTACATCAGTGGCGACATGCCGATCAGGAAGCCGACCGGGATCGCCAGCAGTGCGGCGAGCATGAAGCCGGTCAGTACACGATAGATCGAGTAGGCGAGCTGGATGCCGATGCCCTTGTCGTTGGGTCCGGCGTCATAAAACGGATTGGACAGTTCCTCGAAGGCACGGATGATGACCGCGGACGGTGGTGGCACGCGCGCCTCCTGGTCGGCGCCGCCCATCAGGATCTCGTACTCGGTGAGCGGCTTGCTGGCATCCGGCGCAGGGTTGGCAAATTCCCACACGCCCAGGACCAGGACCAGAAACCCGATCGAGACGAGCATGGCGCGTGCGTTCAGTGATTGCAGCATTGCGTGACCTCGGTAGTGTGCCGGGGCGCGAACGCCCCGGCTTGCGCACGCTCAGGTGCGTTTGATGGCGAAGCTGTTGACGTAGTCTTCCGCTTTGTCCGGATCAAACTCCTTACCCATGATCGTGTATTTCTCGTAGGTATGGTCCGGTGCATCGTAGCCGAGGTCCTTCATGATCCGGCTGGCATCGGCGGCCAGGTACACCTCTTCCGCGATCGCCTTGTAGTCGATGTCGCCCTTGATGTAGCCCCAGCGTTTCATCTGCGTCAGGATCCATACCCCCATCGAGTGCCAGGGGAAGGGATCGAAGTCGATCCGTTTCGGATCGTCGAGCACGTTGCCCAGGCCGTCGGCGTACTTGCCGGTCAGCACCTGCGCGATCACGGCCTCCGGCTGGTTGAGGTAGTTCTTCGGCGCAATCGCCTTGGCGATCTCCAACCTGTTTTCCGCCTTCTGCGAGTAAGCCGTCGCTTCGACGATCGCCTTCATCAGCGCACCGTAGGTGTTGGGCAGCTCAGTGGTGAACTTCTCCGAACAGGCGAACGCGCAACACGGGTGGCCTTCCCAAATGTCCTTGGTCAGGGTGTGCAGGAAGCCGACCTTCTCCCACACCGCGCGCTGGTTGAACGGATCAGGCGACAGGTAGCCATCGAGGTTGCCGGCGCGCAGGTTGGCCACCATCTCCGGTGGCGGCACCACGCGGATCTGGATGTCCTGGTCCGGATCGAGGCCGTGTTCGGCGACGTAGTAACGCAACAGGAAGTTGTGCATCGAGTAGTCGAACGGCACGCCGAACTTGAAACCCTTCCACTGTTTCGGGTCGCGTTTGTCCTTGTGCTTGACGTGCAGCACGATGGCCTGGCCATTGATGTTCTCGACCAGCGGCATGCGGAACGGCATTGCCGTGGAACCGGCGCCCATCGACATCGCCAGCGGCATCGGTGTCAGCATGTGCGAGGCGTCGTATTCACCGGACAGCGACTTGTCGCGCGCGACCGCCCAGCCGGCGGTCTTGATCACCTCGACATCGAGACCGTGTTTGGCATAGAAGCCCATCGGGTGCGACATGATGATCGGCGTGGCGCAGGTGATAGGCACGAAGCCGATCTTCAGCTTGGCCTTCTCCGGCTTGCCGAGGCTCTCTTTGATCGCGGCTTTTGCGGCCTCCATCGGGAACAGACTGCCGAACAGCGCCGCCATGGTGCCGCCACCGATCATGCGCATGAACTCGCGCCGGCTCGGTTCGTGGTGACCAAACACCGAGCGCACGATTGCGCTCTCGATGACCCGGTCCATGATGTCGTCGGCCGACTGCAGGCGGTTGGCATCGTCGGCCTGTGCGCTCTGCGTCGGGGCCGGTGTCTGCGCCGCCACGGTCGAACGGTACTGCGGCTGCTCAGGGCCTTCGAAAACGGCTTTTTCCAGCTTGGCGGTGAGTTCGGTCTCGGTGCACTCGTATTCCGCCTGGCCCTGTTGGCGGGCGAACACGCAGATGGGACAGGAACAACCCGGGCCATGGGTCAGGTCCGAATTCCCATCGAAGGGATTTCCCAGACTTTTGAAGGACATTGCTTTCCCCTAATCGATCGTTACAAGACGTGCATCGCGAGCGGTGGCACCACCGGGTCCCTCCCGGTTTGGCATGACCTCTGCTCCTAAGTCCTCTGGCGGGCACATCCGCGTGTGTTTGGCACCCAGACGGATCGATAACGGCGCATGGAGGCGCCACACGCCGCGATGTCCGCACCACAGAGGTGCGCGTTGCTGACCGGCGACAAGACCGCAGGTGCCAGCCTTGCCATTCGTCAGAAGTAACAGAGCAGGCACCGTGCCAAACCCGAATGAATTGACTAAGGCATTGATAAGAAATGACTAAATATTCAACTCAAGCGCCGGCCGCGACTACGCATTTGCGTGAATTACGCGTTTGCGTAGGCCACTTCACGAAGATGCGTAGTGCCGGACGCAAGGGGGGTATGACGGTATGCGCACCTACACCGACGCGCTGACGCCGCTGCTGCAGGGCACCTGGACAGCGCAGTACTCGTTGTTCGAACTGGCGCCGGAGGCGCAGGTGCTGTTCGACCCAGTCGAGGATTGTGTGATCGCGGCCAACGCGGCAGCACGACGCCTGCTGGCGTGCCGCCCGGAAGACGTGCAGCACCTCGTTCCCAGCCGCCTGCTCGGCGACGGGATCGCGCGCCTGATCGTGTTCACCCAGGCCGTCCTGGAAAAGGGCCATGGCTGGACCGACGGGCTCGAGTGCCGGGGCCTCGATGGACGCAAGCACCGCATCGAGTGCCATGCCGCGCGTGTCGGTGCAGGCGATGACGTCGTGATCCTGGCCGCGATTCGCGACCTGGAACAGCAGCAGTACCGTCGCGCTGCATCCGAGGCAAACGAATTCGTGCGCCGTGGCCTATCCGAGTGGCGTCGTGTCGAGCGCCTGTTCGGCGAGATCGAACAGGAGAACCGGCTGATTCTGCAGGCAGCGGGGGAGGGCATCTACGGCGTCAACGAACAGGGTGCGACGACCTTCGTGAATCCCGCCGCCGAACGCATGCTCGGCTATACGGCAGAGGAACTGGTCGGCAAGAACATGCACAACCTGCTGCACCACAGCCGGCCCGACGGAAGCCACTACCCGGTCAGCGACTGCCCCATCTATGCCGCGTTCAAGGACGGCGCTGTGCACCAGGTTGTGGACGAGGTGTTCTGGCGCAAGGATGGCAGCGCCTTCCTGGTCGAATACACCAGCACCCCGATCCGCAAGGACGGCCGGCCGGTCGGCGCCGTGGTCCTGTTCCGCGACGTCAGCGAGCGCAAGGCCACCGAGCAGAAGCTGCGCCTGGCCCTCGAGGAACTGGAACGGCTGAAGCAGCGCCTGGAGATGGAGAACGCCTATCTGCAGGAGGAGATCCGCGAGGAATACAACTACCGCGAGATCGTCGGCCGCAGCCAGGCCCTGCGCAAGACGATCCACAAGATCGAGCTGGTCGCGCCGACCGATGCCGCGGTGCTGATCACCGGCGAGTCGGGTACCGGCAAGGAACTGATCGCGCGCGCCATCCACCAGAGCAGCACGCGTAGCGAACGGCCACTGATCCGGGTGAACTGCGCCGCGGTCCCACGCGAGCTGTTTGAGAGTGAATTCTTCGGGCACGTCAAAGGCGCCTACACCGGCGCGGTGCGCGACCGCGCGGGCCGCTTCGAACTGGCCGACGGCGGAACCCTGTTTCTCGACGAGGTCGGCGAGATCCCGCTGGAGCTGCAGAGCAAACTGTTGCGCGTGCTGCAGGAGGGGCAGTTCGAGCGCGTCGGTTGTGACCGTACGCTGAGCGTCGACGTGCGGATCATCGCCGCGACCAACCGCGAACTGGCCAGCGAAGTCGCAGAGGGCCGCTTTCGCGAAGACCTGTTCTTTCGCCTCAATGTGTTTCCGATCACCTCGGTGCCGCTGCGCCAACGCCCCGAGGATATCCCGCTGCTGGCCTCGCATTTTCTCGGGAACGCCTGCCGCCGTTTTGGCCGCGAGGGGCTGCGCCTGAGCAAGGCCGACGTACAGCGGCTGCAGGGTTACGACTGGCCTGGCAACGTGCGCGAGCTCGAAAACGTGCTGGAGCGCGCGGTTATCATCTCGCGCGACAATCCCCTGCGCCTTGAACTGCCGGATCTCGCCGCACCTTCCGAGCCGCCGCAGGCCTCAGCACCGGTAGAGGCGGGGCAGTTGCTCACCGAACGGGAAAAGCGCGCACGCGATCGCGAGATGATCGTGCAGGCGCTGCAGGCCTGTGGCGGCAAGGTCTTCGGTCCCGGCGGCGCCGCCGAGCTGCTGGGGGTGAAGCCGACGACACTGGCATCACGAATCAAGCGCTGGGGTCTGGACGTCAGCACCCGCGCGTCGTCCTAGCGGTCCATCGGGCGAGGACGACGAAACGCCCGGCCGGATTATCCCGGCAGGGTGGGGCGATCGTCAGTCGCGAAAACGCCGGGCGATCCAGTAATCGAAGCTGAGGTACTTGCCGCCACCGGTGAAGAACAGCGCCAGCAACATGATGAAGTAGGTCACGGCAAACTCGATGCCGTTGTTCAGGATCACGAATTCGCCACTCGCGCTGAGCCAGTCGTAGTTGCCGTGCTGTTGCAGCAGCGAGGTGGCTGCGGCCAGGCGCTCCGCCGATTCGGGCGTCTCGGCAATGGCAGCCCAGCCCTGGTCCCAGTGCACGGTCACCGCAGCGACCGCCATCGTGACCATCAGCGGTATCGAGATCCAGCGTGTCGCCAGTCCGATCAGCAGCGCGATGGCGCCACCTGCTTCGGTCAGGGCGGCGGCCCAGGCCATCAGCTCCGGCATCGGCAGGCCCAGACCCCAGTCGGGATTGCCGAACCAGGCAATGGTACTGTCGATGTCAGCGAGCTTTTTCGTGCCGGCCATCCAGAGCACCGGCACCAGGTACAGTCGCATCGCCAGTGGTGCGAGAAAATCCAGCCCACGCAGGCCGTCGAGCATGTCTTGCAGTCGGTTGAGCAGTCCAATCATCATGGGTCCCCTGGCGGTTCCTGGTCGTTGTGGGTGCCGCAGCCGGCGCCGGGTCGTTCAGATCCGTGTGCCGAGGATGACATTGCGCCGGTGCAGCTCATCGAGCAGCTCGCGTCCGGCCTCGATGAGTTGTGCCGGGTCCTGGTGCGCGAGTTCTGCGGCGATGGTGTTCAGTACATCCAGACCCGTGCGCTGTGGGTTTTCTTTCAGCAGGTCAAGCAGCCGCTGCGTGACCGCGTTGATCTCGAGAAAATGCACTTCGTCCTGGCGGTCGCGGTAGACCACCAGGTGGGTCGGCCCTGAGGGTGACTCGGTGGGCATATACGCGGGACCGATGCGGTGCACCGGCCATCGGTAGGTGAGATTCCAGGCCGTCGGGGCCACCACCGGGCAGTCGTCGACCAGGTTGCCATTGGGGTCGAATCTTCCGGTCTCGGCGTCGCTGATGGCCACGGCGAGCTCGACGTACTCGTAGTGCGCCAGTTCGAGCATGAACGGCCAGTCGTGCGGCTGCGCTGCGCGTTCGTGTTGCAGATAGTCGATGAACTCCAGTCCCACCTCGGTGAACAGCGGCGTCTCGCTGCGGTGCCGGATCATGAAATCACGCACCAGTGCGTGCCAGTGCCCATCGTCAGTGATCCCGCGCAACACCGGGAAATTGGCCGAAATCAGCTCGTTGATGTTGTTGAAGAAGATCTCGGTATAGATCCCCATGCGGCGCGCCGGGATGCCTTCGGGCAGCGGATTCGACTGCGGATCGCGGATGTGCGCGGTGAAGGCCAGCTGTTGCTGTTGAAACGGCGGCAGCGATGGTTCAGGCGACGTGTGCACCGCTGTCCTCCTGCCACCGGGCCTGGTACTGCGCGATCCGGTCGACCTCGCCGAGCAGTTCGCTCAAAGGCGGGATGTTGAAGTCACGCTCGAGCAGCGTCGGGAACACGCCGTATTGCGCATAGGCCGCGTCCAGCAGCTCCCAGACCTCGGGCAGCACGTCTTCACCGTGGGTGTCGACGCGCAGGTCGTCGTCCTCGCGGTAGTGGCCGGCAATGTGTGCATACAGGATCCGGCCGGCCGGGATACGTGCCAGGTAGTCATGTGCATCGAAACCGTGATTGATGCTGTTGACGAAAATGTTGTTGATGTCGAGGTGAAAACCGCAATCGGCCTCGTTGACCACGGCATCGAGGAATTCGAGTTCGCTCATCTCGCCCGCGGGGGCGGCATAGGTCGAGACGTTCTCCATGCCGATGCGGCGTTCGAGTACGTCCTGGACGTGCCGGATGCGCGCGGCAACATAGTGCACCGCCTCGGCGGTGAACGGGATCGGCATCAGGTCGTACAGCTGTCCGCTGTCACCGCAATACGAAAGGTGTTCGGTGTAGACGCGTGCCTGATGGGTATCGAGAAACGTCTTGAGTTCACGAAGAAAACCGTCATCGAGCGGGGCCGGTCCGCCGATCGATAGTGACAGGCCGTGACAGACCAGCGGGTAGCGCTCAGTCAGCCGACGCATTGCCTTGGCGCGTGCACCGCCGACCCTGATCCAGTTCTCCGGTGCGACCTCGACAAAATCCACCTGACCGGGGGGATCGGCCTGGAGTTGGTCGATAAGGGCATTGCGCAATCCCAGCCCCACACCCTGGACCGGGTATCCATGGCAAAGGTGCGCCTGAGTCGCTGTCTTCATCGGCTGGCTCCGTCTGTGTCTGGTGGAAACACCGTGCGGGACGGTGTGCCCGGCGGACAGCGGGCCGCGTGACCCGCTGTCCGGGGATCAGGTGATCCGGGACTTACTTGTTGGCACCGCACTTGGCGGCGCCGCACTTGCCTTCGGGCATCGCGGCCTTGGTGCCACCACACTTGCCGGTACCGCACTTGCCTTCAGGCATCGCGGCCTTGGAGCCGCCGCACTTGCCTTCGGGCATGGCAGCCTTGGAGCCGCCGCACTTGCCTTCGGGCATGGCGGCCTTGGAGCCACCGCACTTGCCTTCGGGCATAGCGGCCTTGGAGCCGCCGCACTTGCCTTCCGGCATGGCGGCCTTGGAGCCACCGCACTTGCCCTCCATCTTGCTGTCGGCGATCTGTGCGTAGCCGCCATTCAGTTCGGACAGGCCGAAGGGGTTGCCGACGGCACCGGCAGTGCCCGCCAGGAGCATCGACCCGGCAAATGCGGCACCGATAGCGGCAACGACTGGCTTGAGACTTTTCTTCGACATCTTCAGTTTCTCCTCGAGAGTAAAAAAGAACTGGGCCGTCTTCGGGTCACCAGTCTGTTATTGCCGCCATGCACTGTCGCAATCGGCTTTGTGGCACGGCAGCAAGGATTCGTCGTTCTTTGTCCGGAGGCGGCTTCGCTGTCCGGGGTTCGATGCATAGACCGGGGCAGGGTGGCAGTTATTTCATCACAGCAGTTTCTTCAGGCATTCGAGGTATGCCTGTTCGTCGGGCATCCGTTGCGAACGCTGTGCCTCCCACAGGGCGACCCCGAGACAGTCCATCATCGCGTGCTCGGCGGCATGGTGGTCGCCAAAACGGGCGGCGATCCGGGTGTAGATATCGCGGATGCCGGCCGGCCGGTCGGCGCCCAGCTGCTCACCCAGCGAGATGTGCATGCCCATGTGCAGCCACGGATTCGTTTCACCGTTCCCGGGTGAGAAATCCCGCTGCAGCTGATCCTGGTCGGCGAGATAGGCATGGTATTCGGGGTGTTGTTCGATCACCTGGGCGACCAGCTGCTCCAGCGGCTGCAGCGGCTCACCAGCGAGTCGCCGTGACCAGCTGGTCTGAAAAAAACGCCGGAGTTGCTCGCGGTCTTGTCCAAACATAGGTGTTGCTGAAGGTCCCTGGTCGATGCGGCATGGTGCCATACCGGGCGTTGCTGCCTGTAGTGTCGAATACGCGGAATTGTCGAGGATAATCCCGGGGAAACCGTGCTGCCTATCGGCCGCCGTTTGCTGCCTCGTGCGCCGTCTTGTCACGATATTCGCACAGGTCCTCGATCAGGCAGGAGCCACAGCGCGGCTTGCGGGCGATGCAGGTGTAGCGTCCGTGCAGGATCAGCCAGTGGTGGGCGTCGATCAGGAATTCCTTTGGTACCACGCGCATCAGGCGTTTCTCCACCGCGAGCACGGTCTTGCCCGGTGCAATCCCGGTGCGGTTGGCGACGCGGAAGATATGGGTGTCGACGGCCATTGTGGGCTGGCCGAAAGCGGTGTTTAGGACCACATTGGCGGTCTTGCGCCCGACCCCGGGCAACGCCTCGAGTGCCGCGCGGTCGGCCGGGACCTCGCCGCCGTGATCGCGTTGCAGGATTGCGCAGGTCCTGATGATGTTTTCCGCCTTGCTGTTGTAAAGGCCGATGGTCCGGATATACGGCTTCAGCCCTTCGACCCCCAGTGCGTGGATGGCTTGTGCGGTATTCGCCACCGGGAACAACCGTGCCGTCGCCTTGTTGACGCCTTTGTCGGTGGCCTGGGCCGACAGGATGACGGCGATCAGCAACTCGAAGGGGGAGGAATAGTCCAACTCGGTTGTTGGCTGCGGATTGGCGTCGCGCAGCCGTTCGAAGATTGCCTGCCGTTTGGCCTTGTTCATGCGACCGGTCTGTCCCCATGGTCTGACGTGTGATGCGGGTCCCCGGCACCGGCCGGCGGGCTGCTAATATCGGTGCCAATGATAGCAACAGTGCCTGGGCGACCCGACCGCCCGGTATGCACAAGGCATGTGGTGGATCTGATGCTCAAAAATCTCCTACCCCCGGAGATCCGCGATTCCCAGGAGTTTCAATCCGCGCTGATCCGCCTGTCGATCTGGGCGCTGATGGTGGTGGTTCTCGGGGTCGCTCACACGTTCGGCGACTACGGCTTCACCTGGAACCAGTACTTTGCGCTGTTTGCGGTGCACCTGGTGTGGTACGGGGGAATTCTGTACAGCACCGTGCGGCGTCCCCAGTTGTGGCGGGCGCGCACCTACATGAGCATCCTCGCCGATCTCAGCGGCACCACGCTGATCATCTACCTGACCGGCAACGCGACCGGGCCGTTCTACCTGCTGTATGCGGTTTCCTTCCTTTCGCAGGGGATGCGTTACGGCAAGACCAATCTGCTGCTGGCCTCGGTCTGCAGCCTGGTTGCGTACACCGTGGTCGCCGCGATGCTGGGGCACTGGCAGACGCAGACGCTGGAGGTCCTGTTCGTGGCGTTGGTGCTGGTGGTGCTGCCGGCCTATGAATACACCTTGCTGCGCAAGCTGCAGACTGCCAAGCAGGCGGCGGAGACGGCCAACCGTGCGCGCGGTGATTTTCTTGCGACGATGACCCATGAATTGCGCACACCGTTGTCCGGCGTCATCGGTATGGCCGGGTTGCTCAAGCGTACCGAGCTGGATGACGAACAACGCGAATACCTGGATTCGATCAATACCTCGGCCAATGTACTTCAGGCGCTGATCGGCGACATCCTCGATCTGTCGAAGATCGATGCCGGCAAACTGCAGCTCAAGCCGGCGCCTTTCGTCGTGCGCGAATCGTTGAACGAGACCTGCTGGGCATTGAGCAGCCAGGCGCTGGACAAGGGGGTTGAACTGATCTGCCGTGTGGCCCCGGACGTGCCCGAGCGTGTCCTCGGCGATGAGCTGCGTTTTCGGCAGATCCTGTTCAACCTGATCGGCAATGCCACCAAGTTCACCGAGGAGGGACACATCTGCGTGCATGTGCGCATGCAGCCGGCCGACCAGGACATCGCCACGGCACACCTGCAGATCCTGATCAGTGACACCGGTATTGGTATCCCCGCCGATCGCGTCGACCATGTGTTCGAGAGCTTCTGGCAGGCAGATCCCTCGTCGACCCGGCGGTATGGCGGCACCGGCCTTGGCACTGCGATCGCACGCGACTTGGCCCGACTGATGGGCGGGAGCATCGGGGTGCTCAGCGAGGCCGGTCGTGGCAGTCAGTTCTGGGTGAAGCTGCCGCTGCTGATCGACGAGGCACTCGACCCGCCAGAGCCGCCAAAGATGCTGCGCGGGGCACACGCACTGGTGTTCGAACAGAACGAGCAGAGCGCCGCCGCGATCGTTGAGGTGTGCGAGGCGGCCGGTATGCAGGCAGTGGTGGTCAGCAACATCGACCAGCTCGGCGCCCTCGACGGCGCGCCGGCTGGTGAGGGGCATCGGGTGGTGCTGGTTGTGGATGCGCCTCGCGGTCTGGATCTCGACCGCATCGGCAATCTGGTTCACAAGTTGTTGGGTGAGGACGTGCCCATCGTCTACCTGCACTATCCGCGGCGCAGTCCGACCATCGCCGATAAGGGGGCCCGCCGGGCGTTCAAGCCGGTCAATGCGGCTCAGTTGTGGAGCGCAATGGCCAGCGTCATCAGCCCAAATGGACAAGGCGCCGCTGAGCGGCCGTCGGGGCCGGCCGATGCACCGGAGTTGACGATGAGCGGACGCCTGCTTGTCGCCGAGGATGACGAGGTGAACGCCAGGTTGATCGGCAGTCTGCTGCGCCACACCGGGTGTGAGGTCACGCTGGTCAGGGACGGTGGCGCGGCCTTGCAGGCGGCCATCTCACAGGTATTCGATCTGGCGTTCATCGACCTGCGGATGCCGGTGATGGACGGCATCGATTTCACCCGCGCCTTCCGCGCGCAGGAGAAGGCAGGCACGCACCTGCCGATCATCGCGATCACTGCGAACGCGGCCGAAGAGGCGCGTGCAGAGTGCCTGCGTGCCGGTATGGACGAATTCGTCACCAAGCCGATCGATCCGGCGATCATCCAGGAATTGATCCAGCGCTACGGGGTGGCGTGCGACCGCGCCTGATTCGCCGGCTGATCGCTCAGGCCGTCACCGTCTGTGCGTCCGCGAGGGGGGCCGGCTTTCTGCGGTGCAGGCGCCTGTCGATGATGTTCTTCAGCGCGATCATCATACCCAGTCCCATGAACGCGCCGGGAGGCAGGACAGCCAGCAGGATGCCCGGGTAGTCATCGCCGATCGACCAGCGCCACGCCCGCGCGGCTTCCCCGAACATCAGGTGTGCGCCGTCGAACAGCGTACCCTGACCGATAAGTTCGCGGCTGCCGCCGAGCACCACCAGTGCGAGGGTGAAGCCGACGCCGATCGACAGGCCGTCGACCAGAGCGTGTGATGCCCGATTGCGCGAGGCGAATGCCTCGGCACGGCCGATGATCGTGCAGTTGGTCACGATCAGCGGGATGAAGATGCCAAGCACCTTGTACAGGCCGTGGAAGTGCGCATTCATCACCAGTTCGACGGTGGTCACAAACGAGGCGATGATCAACACGAACACCGGCAGGCGGATCTCCGGGCGCACCCAGTTGCGGATCAGCGACACCGTGACGTTCGACATCGCCAGTACCAGCGTCGTCGCGAGACCGAGACCCAGTCCGTTGATCAGGGTGTTGGAAACGGCCAGCAGCGGGCACAGCCCCAGCAGTGCGACCAGTGCCTGGTTGTTGTTCCACAGGCCGTCCAGGACGATCTTTCGGTAGCCATCAGCCATTGCGCTTCTCCGTCGCGGCCGCTTCGGACTCGAACAGCCGGGCTTTGTGTGCGGCAAAGTAGTCCAGGCTCGCCTTTACCCCGCGTACTACGGCGCGCGGGGTGATGGTGGCGCCGGTGAACTGGTCGAACGCGCCACCGTCGCGCTTCACCTTCCATCCCGACGGCGCCGGGTCCGAGAGTGACTTCCCGTCGAATGAGCGGATCCAGTCAGTGCGCTCGATCTCGATTTTGTCACCCAGTCCCGGCGTCTCGTGATGTGTCAGCGCGCGTACCCCGGCAAGGCTGCCATCGTACCGTATGGCGACGATCAGCTGTATCGAGCCGCTGTAGCCCTGGGTGACAACCGGGCTGAGGACCGCGGCCACGGGCGCACCGGCGTGTCGGGCGCGATAGACGCGGGTCCGCGCCGCACCCAGATCGGCGGGTGCCGACACGTCGATTACGTCGTTGCGCATGTCGTTGTCAATCTGTTGTGCGGGTACCATCACCTGCAGTTGCTGCAGAAGGGCCTCGCGTTCGTTGCGCGCGATGCGCTCGGCGGTGCTCTCGTAACTGAGGCCGACCAGGCCGGCACCAATCACCCCGAACAAGCCGAGCGGCAGGCCGGACATCAGGATCGGCAGGCTACGCATCGCTGCCCTTCCGCTGGCCGAAGATACGAGGCTGGGTGTAGTAGTCGATGGTTGGTGCTGCCATGTTGAGCAGCAGCACCGAAAACGCGACCGCGTCGGGATAGCCGCCCCAGGTGCGGATGATGAACACCAGCAGGCCGATCAGGGCACCGTAGATCAGCTGGCCACGCGGCGTGGTGCTGGCCGAGACCGGGTCGGTGGCGATGAAGAATGCGCCGAGGATGGCGCCGCCGCTGAACAGGTGGAAGGCGGGGAAGGGGTGCGTCTCCGGGTCGATCGCCCAGAACAGGCCGGCGACCAGCAACAGTGCGCCGAGCATGCTCACCGGGATGCGCCAGCTGATCACGCGGCGCCAGATCATGAAAAGGCCACCGAGCAGGAACCAGTTGCCCACCCATTCCCAGCCGCGTCCGCCGAAATCACCCCACAAGGGGCTCTTGTGGATCTCGCTGATCATGCGATTCTGCGACAGCTCGGTACGCATCTGGTCGAGTGGGGTGGCCCCCGAGATCACGTCCCAGGTCTGCCCGGCCGGTGGCGTGCCGCTGAAGATCATGTGCAGCGAGTCGGCCAGAGACGGCAGGCTGCTGCTGAGCACTTCGGGTGGCAGCCAGCGCGTCATCGTCACCGGGAAAGAGACCAGCAGCAGCACGTAGCCGGCCATCGCCGGGTTGAACGGGTTGAACCCGATGCCCCCGAACAGCTGCTTGGCGATCACGATCGCGAAGGTGGTGCCGAGTACGGTCTGCCACCACGGCAGCAGCGGCGGCAGCGCCAGCGCCAGCAGCCAGGCGGTGACCACGGCGCTCAGGTCGATCAGCGTGGCGCCGACCTGTCGCCCGCGCAGCAGCAGTATCGCCGCCTCGGCGACCACCGCGGTGATGACGGCGATCACCAGGTTGATCAGCAGGCCCCAGCCGAAGTACCACAGCATCGCCAGGGTCCCGGGAACGAGCGCCAGCAGTACCAGTGCCATGACCCTGGTCACGCTCTGTGGGCCCGCTAGATGCGGGGAACTACCGGTTGCAAACTGCATGACTATTCGCTGCCTGGGGTCTCGGGTTCGGGGGTTTGCGCCGCCTTTTTCGCGGCCACGCGTCGCATCGCGGCCTCGATGGCGGCCTTCTTGGGATCGGCGGCGGTATCGCCGCTTTTCTGTTCCAGGGCCTCTTTCTTCTGCCGCAGACGGGCCTTGCGCTCCTGCTCGAGGCGCTCGATGCGCGCGACCCTGGCTTCATGACGGCGGCGTGCCAGGTCGGATTTCTCGCGCTCGCGTTCCTGCGCCCAGATCTCGGTCTTGGCAAAACGGTAGTAGTGCACCAGCGGTATGTGCGCCGGGCAGACATAGGCGCAACAGCCGCATTCGATGCAGTCGAACAGGTGGTAGTCCTGCGCCTTGTCGAAGTCGTGGGCGCGGGCGTGCCAGAAGATCTGCTGCGGCAGCAGCTGGGCCGGGCACACCTTGACGCATTCTCCACAGCGGATGCACGGTCTTTCCGCGGGGCGTGTGGGCACCTCGTCCTCGGCAGCCGCGAGCAGACAGTTCGCCGCCTTGGTCACCGGCACCTGGTCGTGCTGCAGTGCAAAGCCCATCATCGGCCCGCCAAGGATCAGCTGCCGCACTGCGTTGCTGTATCCGCCGGATTGCGCGATCACGAAATCGGCGGTGCTGCCGATCGCCACGCGAAAGTTGCCAGGCTGGCGCACACCACGGCCGGTGACAGTGACCACACGTTCGATCAGCGGCCGGCCGCGCAGTACCGCATCGGCCACGGCGACCGCTGTGGCAACGTTCTGGCACAACACGCCGACCGCCGCGGGCAGTCCATGTGAAGGGACCTCGCGGCCGGTCAGCAGCCGGATCAGCTGTTTCTCGCCGCCACTCGGGTAAAGCGTCGGTATGACGACGACCTCGGTTCCGGTATCGCCCTTCGTGGACAGCGCCTGGCGCAATGCTTCAGCGGCCTGCGGCTTGTTGTCCTCGATGCCAATCAGGCAATGCCTGGCGCCGACCAGATGGCGCAGGATACCGATGCCGTCGACCACGTCGGCCGCCTGCTCGCGCATCAGCATGTCGTCACAGGTGATGTAAGGCTCGCATTCGGCGGCATTGATGATCAGGGTATCGATCGGGCGCTGGCCGCTGGTGTTGACCTTGACCGCCGTCGGAAAGGCGGCACCGCCGAGTCCGACGATGCCGGCCCAGCGGATGCGCTCGCGCAGATCGGCGGCAGACACTGTGGTGTAGTCAGGCATGGGCTCAGGCAGGTCGGCCCAGGCATCGTCGCCGTCGGTCTCGATCACAATACAGGTGTCATGCAGCCCGGATGGATGGGGGATTGCCTGCGGGCCTATCTCGACCACGCGGCCGGAGGTCGGTGCATGGATCGATGCGCTGACATAGTCGCTGGCCTGCGCCACCACCTGGCCCTTCTTCACCAGTTCGCCCACATGCACCGTGGGTTCGGCACTCAGGCCGATATGCTGGTGCAGCGGCAGGGTCAGCCGGTCCGGCATCGGCAGCCTGCGCACCGGCTGGCCGGTCGATTCCGTCTTGTGGTCGTCGAGATGCAGGCCACCATGGAAGGACCATATCCTGCGCGCCTCAGCCATGTCGGGCCTCCGTGGCAGCTTTGGTCGGATAGGGCCATTTCCAGGTTTGCGGTGTGGCGCCGAGCGGCTGCATGTGGATGCATTCGACCGGGCAGGGCGGCAGGCACAGCTCGCAACCGGTGCACTCCTCGGTGATCACCGTGTGCATCTGCTTGGCGGCCCCCATGATCGCATCGACCGGGCAGGCCTGGATGCACAGGGTGCAGCCGATGCACTCATCTTCGACGATGTAGGCCACCGACTTGGGCTTTTCTGCCGCGGCCTCGTCTTCCAGCGGAACCGGGTCGCGTCCGAGCAGCTCGGCCAGCGCAATCATGGTCGCCTCACCGCCAGGTGGGCAGCGGTTGATCTCGGCCTCACCGGTCGCCATCGCCTCGGCGTAGGGACGGCAGCCGGCAAAGCCGCACTGGCCGCACTGGGTCTGCGGCAGCAGGGCATCGATCTGGTCGGCAATCGGGTCGCCCTCGACGCGAAAGCGGATCGCCGAGTAGCCGAGGATCAGGCCAAACAGGGTGGCCAGGCCGGCAATGGTCAGGATGGCGGTGATCATGCGGGCCGGTTCAACCGCTGACCAGGCCGGCGAAGCCCATGAAGGCCATCGACATCAGGCCGGCGGTGACCAGTGCGATCGCATTGCCCTGGAAGGGTTCGGGCACATCGGCCACCGCCACGCGTTCACGCACCGCGGCGAACAGCACCAGCACCAGCGAGAAACCGACCGCGGCGCCGAAGCCATAGAGTGCGGACTCGACGAAGCCGTGCTGTTCCTGGATGTTGAGCAGCGCGACACCGAGCACGGCGCAGTTGGTGGTGATCAACGGCAGGAAGATGCCGAGCACCTGGTACAGCAGAGGACTGGTCTTGTGCATCACCATCTCGGTGAACTGCACAACCACGGCGATCACCAGGATGAACGCGATCGTGCGCAGGTACTCGACGCCCAGTGGCACCAGGACGTACTCATTGACCAGATAGCTGCAGATCGACGACAGGGTCAGCACGAACGTGGTCGCCAGCCCCATGCCCATCGCGGTCTCGAGCTTGCGCGAAACCCCCATGAAAGGGCACAGACCAAGGAACTTCACCAGGACGAAGTTGTTGACCAGAACCGTGCTGACCAGGATGAGTGCGTATTCCGTCATTGAGCCCGTGTGTCCACCGAATCGGAGCCGTGTCGCAATCGAGTACGTGTTTAACCTATCGTCGGCCGGGCGCGCCTTGCGTTTGCGCAAACCGCGCCCGGCCGTACCGAATTCGCTAGTCTATCAATGTCGCGACCCGATGTCGGGCCGGCGATGCGGTGAAAACCCTGCTCAGAGCGTCTTATTGCGCCTTGACCCGGCCAGGATGGTCGGGCAGTTTTCAGGAACCGCGGACTGGCCGGTCACCTGGGCCGGTATCCGCCGCGTGCGGCCCCACCGCAAGGAGAACCGCCGATGGCAGGCACACAGATGACCGCGCCGACCACGATGTCGGCCCGTGAGTCGATGCTGGAGCACTACCAACGGGTGCGTGGCGATACCGAGGCGCTGTGCGCGCCGCTGGCAATCGAGGACTTCGGCCTTCAGACGATGCCCGAGGTCAGCCCGGCCAAGTGGCACATCGCGCATACCAGCTGGTTCTTCGAGACCTTTGTGCTGATGCGCTTTGCTGGTGACTACCGGGTTTTCCACCCCGCGTTCGATCACCTGTTCAACTCTTACTACATCACCCATGGCCGGCCTTTTGAACGGCCACGCCGTGGCCTACTGTCACGCCCGACGGTCGCCGAGGCGTACGCCTACCGGCGCGCCGTGGATGACGCGATGCAGGCGCTTATCGGACAGGCGGGCGAAGCGGCCTGGCGGCAGATCGAGCCGCTGGTCGTGCTGGGACTGAATCACGAGCAGCAGCACCAGGAGCTTCTGCTGACCGACATCAAACACGCGTTCGCGCAAAATCCACTTCGCCCCGCTTATCGTTCCGACCTGGCCGGACCGCCACAGGCGACGGTCGCCGACGTCGGCTGGGTGCCGTTTGCCGGCGGCCTGCATCTCATCGGTGCCGGGGGATCGGGGTTTGCCTACGACAACGAGCAGCCGCGGCACCGCGTGTGGCTGGAGGACTTCGCGCTGGCCGATCGCCCGGTCAGCAATGCCGACTACCTGGCGTTCATCGACGACGGTGGATACCGTGAACCGCGATGGTGGTTGTCCGAGGGCTGGACGCAGGCCGAGGCCGCGGGCTGGCAGGCACCTCTGTACTGGGAGAGGCGTGAGGGCGAGTGGTGGTACATGACCCTGGGCGGGATGCGTCCTGTAGACCCGGCAGCACCGGTGTGCCATGTCAGCCAGTTCGAGGCCGACGCCTATGCCGCTTGGGCGGGACGACGCCTGCCGACCGAGGCGGAGTGGGAGGTCGTGGCCGATACACAAGCGCAAACCGGTAATGTCGAGCGGCCGAATCTGCGCGGCGCCGGCTATCTGCAGCCGGTTTCGGCGGCATCGACCCCGGGGGTGCGGCAGTTGTACGGTGACGTCTGGGAGTGGACCGCGAGCCCCTATACGGCTTATCCCGGCTTCAGCGCACCGCAGGGGCCGGTCGGTGAATACAACGGCAAATTCATGTCGGGCCAGATGGTGCTACGCGGGGGGTCCTGCGTGACGCCGGACGACCATATCCGTGGCAGCTACCGCAATTTCTTCCACCCGCAGGACCGCTGGCAGTTCTCGGGGATCCGTCTGGCGGCCGACCGGTGAAGGTGCAGGCGGTCCGGTTCTATGACGCACACCCGGGTCCGGCCGACCTGTGCCGAGAGGTGGTCGATGGCCTTGCCACGGCGCCGCGTGCGGTGCCACCGAAGTTCTTCTACGACGAACGGGGTTCGGCGCTGTTCGACCGGATCTGTGACCTTCCCGAGTACTACCAGACGCGTACCGAGATGGCGATCCTGCGTCGCGCACTGCCCGACCTGGTCGAACTGGTCGGCGCCGAGTGCCTGTTGATCGAGCTCGGCAGCGGGGCGAGCCGGAAGGTGCGGTTGCTGCTGGAAGAACTGCGCCCGCATGCCTATGTCGGCGTCGATATCTCCAGGGAGTTCCTGCTGGCGTCCACCGAGACTCTCGCCGGGGACTACCCATGGCTGCAGGTCCACGCCGCCTGCGTCGATTTCAGCAACGGCCTCGACATCCCGCAGCTCGCCCCGGTGGCGCACAAAGTGGCCTTCTTCCCGGGTTCGAGCATTGGCAATTTCGACCCCGCCGATGCTGTGTGCCTGCTGCGTGATATTGGGGTCATGGTCGGCCACGGCGGGCAGCTGCTGATCGGTGTCGATCTCAAGAAGCCGGTCGGACTGCTGAACGCGGCCTACAACGATGCCGCCGGTGTGACGGCGGCATTCAATCGCAACCTGCTGCATCGGATCCGCAGCGAACTCGACAGCGACGTCCAACCGGACTCGTTCGATCACTATGCCTTCTACAACCCGGCGTACAGCCGCATCGAGATGCACCTGGTGAGCAGGGTGCGGCAGGATGTGCAGATCGAAGACAGCGTGTTTCGTTTCGCGCCCGGCGACAGTATCCATACCGAAAACTCGTACAAGTACACGGTAGACGAGTTCGCTGCACTGGCGGCCGGTGCCGGGTTCCAGCAGCAGGCCGCCTGGGTCGACGACGATGCATTGTTCAGCGTGCAGCTGCTGCGTTACCACGCGCCCGGCCATCTGCCGCACGCGGCTGCATAGAGAGCCGATATACGAACCGCCGTGCTGCTACTATCGCCCGATCAGTGGTCGTTTGAATCGAGGTCGCCTAGTCATGTTGATCAGCAATATGGAGTTGCTCCCGGGACGACGTGTGGTCGAACACCTGGGACTGGTGCAGGGGAGTTCGGTACGTGCCAAGCATGTCGGGCGCGACATCATGGCCGGGCTGAAGAACCTCTTCGGTGGTGAGCTCAAGGGCTATACCGAGCTTCTGCAGGAGTCGCGTGAAGAGGCCATGCTGCGAATGCAGCAGCAGGCGGAGGCGGTCGGGGCCAACGCCATACTGAACGTGCGATTTTCCACCTCCAGCGTGGCACAGGGGGCGGCGGAGATCTATGTCTACGGCACCGCGGTGGTCCTGGAATAGGCCATGTACGATCTGCTCCTGCTGCTGGTCCTGCTGGCCCTGGGCTACGGCTTCGGACAAGTTGCCGAACGGCGCCACTACCGCTCGATCGTCGAGCGCGAGGCCAGGCTGAATGCACTGCCGGCCATCGCGTCGCACCATCCGCCCACTGAACCGCACTACCGGCATGCGCTCGTGACCGGCAGCACCGTCATTTCGGTCGATTACTTCAAACGTTTCCTGGCCGCGCTGCGCAACCTCTTCGGCGGTCGCGTCACCTCTTACGAGTCATTGCTCGACCGCGCCCGCCGTGAGTCATTGTTGCGCATGAAGCAGCAGGCCAGCAGCATGGGTGCGGTGATGGTGTTCAACGTGAAGTACGAGACCGCCTCGATATCGAAGGGCGCCGGCAACACCATAGGCAGCGTCGAGGTGCTGGCCTACGGCACCGCGCTGATCCCGCCGCCGGGCCGGTGAAGTACCGCAATCCACAGATCCCCGAGGGTATCAACACCACCGACCGCCACCCCCTGAAGGAATTCGCGGTTCTGGCTGGTGGCGCGCTGCTGCTCATCGTGGCTGCGGGTTGGCTGCTGGGGCAGGTCGGCGGCAGCCTGGCACGCCTGCTGCCGTTCGAAAAGGAGATGGCGCTGGTGCCGCAGCGCCTGCTGGTCAGCGATGCCGGCCCCGAACTGCAGGCCTACCTGGACCGGTTGACGGTGCGCCTTGTGCAGCATTTGGATCTGCCCGACGGCATGCAGGTGCGGGTGCATTTCAGTGGTGGCGACACCTTCAATGCCTTCGCGACGCTTGGCGGTAACATCGTGCTGTTTCGCGGACTGACCGAACGGCTGCCACACGAGAATGCACTGGCGATGCTGCTGGCACACGAGATCGCCCACGTGTTGCACCGAGACCCGATCGTCGGCATCGGCAGAAGCGCGGCCATCCAGCTCGTCGTCGGCCTGTTGTCCGGCAGTCCTGACCTGAGGGTGCTGGGCAGTGCCGGTGTCTACACCCAGTTGCGCTTCAGCCGGGGGATGGAACGACTTGCCGATGCTGCCGCGCTGGCGGCCGTGCACAGGCAATACGGCCACGTCGGCGGCGCGGATGCATTGTTCGAGGTATTGCACAGCGAACGCGAACGGTCCGGCGACGAGATGCCCGCTTTCTTCAGCAGCCATCCGCTCGACCGGGATCGGTTGCAGGCGATCACGGACACGGCGCATCGGCAAGGTTGGCGCGACCACGGACAGACCACACCGCTGCCGGCTGCCTTCGGTGCCTGGATGCAGGACGCGTCAGACCGGGCGGTCAAACACCGGGACAGAAGGTGATCAACAGGCATCCGACGGCCGATGCGCGCGGGGTCACCCTGACTGGCCGGCCTTTCGCACACGCCTAGCACGCACATGTCGCCACTCCTCGCCATCCTGATCGCGGTCGTGATGCACGTGACCTGGAACCTGTTCGCGCGGCATACGCGGCCGGATGCGGAGTTCCTCTGGTGGGCGGTCGGAGGGCACCTGCTGCTGTTTGCGCCGTGGACGCTGCCAGCGATGGCGCGCGAGGCCAGCGATCCCGTGACGCTGGCAGGCTGTATCGCGGTGTCGTCCCTGGCGCTGTTCGTCTATTTCGCCGCGTTGCGGACCGCCTACCGCCGTGCCCCGGTGGCCCTGGTCTATCCGCTGGCACGCAGTGCACCCCTGCTGATCGCGCTGGTGGGCGTGGTGTTCGTCGGTGATCGGCTGTCGGTGCTCGGCTGGGCCGGCATCATCGCCAGCACGTTCGCGATCCTGATGCTCGGTGCGAGTGGCCGCCACGGTGAGACGCGCGGCGCGCTGCTGCCGGCGGCGCTGGCGGCCTGCGGAACCACCGTCTATTCGCTGGCGGACAAGGTGGCGGTGACCCAGTTGTCCGGTTACCCGGCACAGCTCGGCTATGTGTCGGCCACCTATCTCGGGGCCTGGGTGCTGTACACGCTGTGGCTGCGCCGGGCGCGCGGCCAGTGGTGGCCGGACGGGCATCCGGGAACGGGGCCATTGCTGATCGGCGCGCTGTTCATCGGCACCGGCTATGGCCTGGTGATCGGCACCATGCGCGTGATCCCTGCTGCCTACGCGGTGGCCCTGAGCAACCTCGGCATCGTCGTTGCGGCCCTGCTGTCGGTGCTGGTGTTCCGCGAACGCGAGCACGCGGCACAGCGTCTGACCTGGGCCACGCTGCTGGCGGCATCGCTACTGTTGATCGCGGTACAGGTGTAGCGAGGGCTGGCCGGCGACTATTTGATCTTCATCCCCGGCTGAGCGCCATTGTCCGGATGCAGCACGAACAGCTCCTTGCCGCCGGGGCCGGCGGCCAGCACCATGCCCTCGGACACGCCGAACTTCATCGTGCGGGGGGCCAGGTTCGCGACCATCACTGTCAGCTTGCCTTCGAGGTCTTCGGGTGCATAGGCCGACTTGATGCCGGCGAAGACGTTGCGTGTCTCGCCGCCGAGGTCCAGGGTCAGGCGCAGCAGCTTGTCGGCACCCTCGACATGCTCGGCCCTGGCAATGCGCACCACGCGCAGATCGACCTTGGCGAAATCGGTGAAATCGATGGTCGCGCCAATCGGGTCTTTACCCAGCGGCGACTCGGCAACCGGCTTTTTCGCGGTGGTCTTGGCCTCGCTGGCCATGTCTTCCTTCGAGTCCTCGATCATGGCGCTGATCCTGTCTTTCTCGACCCTTGTCATCAGCGGTTTGAACCGGTCGATCGCGTGATCGAGCAGCGGTTCGCGTTGCGAGTCCCAGGTCATCGGTGCGATGTTCAGGAAATCCTCGACCTTCAGTGCCATCACCGGCAGCACCGGCTTGAGATAGCCGATCAGTACCCGGAACAGGTTGATCCCCATCGAGCAGATCGCGTGCAGTTCGGCGTCGCGACCCTGCTGCTTGGCCACCACCCACGGCGCCTTCTCGTCGATGTACTGGTTGGCGAGATCCGCCAGCGCCATGATCTCGCGTACAGCACGGCCAAATTCACGCTTCTCGTACAGATCGGCGATCTCGTCGCCGGCTCTCGCGAAGGTCGCGAACAGCTCGGGCTGGTCCAGTCCCCCGGAAAGCCTGCCGTCGAAGCGCTTGCTGATGAAGCCGGCACAGCGGCTGGCGATGTTGACCACCTTGCCGACCAGGTCGGCGTTGACCCGGTTGGCAAAATCCTCGAGGTTCAGGTCGAGGTCGTCGACGCGCGAGCTCAGCTTGGCCGCGAAGTAGTAGCGCAGGTATTCAGGGTCGAGGTGCTTGAGATAGGTGTTCGCCTTTATGAAGGTGCCGCGCGACTTGGACATCTTGGCGCCGTCGACGGTCAGGAAGCCGTGTGCGTACACGCCGCTGGGCTTGCGGAAGCCGGCGCCGTGCAGCATCGCCGGCCAGAACAGTGCGTGGAAGTAGATGATGTCCTTGCCGATGAAGTGATACAGCTCGGCGGTCGAATCGGCCTTCCAATAGGTATCGAAGTCGATGCCTGTCCTGTCGCAGAAATGGCGGAAGCTGGCCATGTAGCCGATCGGCGCGTCCAGCCAGACGTAGAAGTACTTGCCCGGTGCGTCCGGGATCTCGAAGCCGAAGTAGGGTGCGTCGCGCGAGATGTCCCAGTCGTTCAGACCCGACTCGAACCACTCGTTGAGCTTGTTGGCGACCTCGGCCTGCACGTGGCCGGCCTTGTGCCAGTCCTTGAGGATCTTTTCGAAATTGCCCAGTTTGAAAAACAGGTGCTCCGAATCCTTCTCGACCGGTGTCGCGCCGGACACGGCGGAGACTGGGTTTTTCAGCTCGGTCGGTGCATAGGTCGCGCCGCACACCTCGCAATTGTCGCCGTACTGGTCGTCAGCCCCGCACTTCGGGCAGGTGCCCTTGATGAAGCGATCGGGCAGGAACATCTTCGCCTCGGGGTCGTAGGCCTGTGAGATGGTGCGGCGTGCGATGTGGCCGGCGTCGCGGTTGTTTTCATAGATGGTGGTCGCGCAGACACGGTTCTCTTCCGAATGCGTCGAGTGGTAATTGTCGAAGCCGATCGCAAACCCGGCGAAGTCCGCTGTGTGCTCCTGCCAGACGCGTGCGATCAGTTGCTCCGGCTCGATGCCCTCGGCGCGTGCACGCAACATGATCGGCGTGCCGTGGGCGTCGTCCGCACACACGTAGTAGCACTCGTGCCCCCGCATCTTCTGGAAACGGCTCCAGATGTCGGTCTGGATGTACTCGACCAGGTGGCCCAGGTGGATCGAGCCGTTGGCGTACGGCAGGGCGCTGGTGATCAGGATCTTGCGCGGGTCGGTGCTCATCGAAATCGCTGGTTTGGCCGGAGGGATGGGCGCGCATTATCCCACAACGGCGGCGTCCCGGTGGGTTGCCAGGCCGGTTTCCCCAGACACTCCCGGTTTATCACGGCCGCCAAACACGGCATCGTTGGACGCAGCCGGACGGGCGGCGCCAAAAACGGCGCCCGGGTAAAGTCCGACCAATTTGGTTGGGAATGCGCCGGAGCTGGTGTAGAATCCGGCCGCTATTCGTTTCACATCATGTATCGCGCGACCGGTGAACCCGCCGGCGCACGGCACCAGGAGTTCAGGAAATGGCCGAAGTAACCCGCGAATCCGTTGAAGCCGCTATCAAAGGCTACATCGAACCCCATCTCGAAATCGATCTGGTCAGCGCCAAGTCGGTGAAGGACGTGGTGATCGACGGGGGCAAGGTGAGCGTCGACATCGTCCTCGGCTTCCCGGCCAAGGGTGTTTTCGACACCATCGCCGCCGCAGTGAAAGCCGCGGTCGAGGCAGTGGATGGCGTGAGCAGCTGCGAGGTCAAGGTATCGAGCAAGGTGGTCGCGCACTCGGTGCAGAAGTCGCTGAAGCCGATCGACAATGTGAAGAACATTATCGCCGTCGCCTCGGGCAAGGGCGGTGTCGGCAAGTCGACCACCGCGGTCAACCTGGCGCTGGCGCTGTCGGTCGAGGGTGCGCGTGTCGGGATTCTGGACGCGGATATCTACGGCCCGTCGCAGCCGCGCATGCTCGGCATCTCGGGCAAGCCGGAGTCGAAAGACGGCAACACCCTCGAACCGATGATGAGCTATCACCTGCAGGCGATGTCGATCGGTTTCCTTATCGACGAGGAGACTCCGATGATCTGGCGCGGACCGATGGTCACCCAGGCGCTGGAACAGCTGCTCAATGACACCAACTGGGACGAGCTCGACTACCTGGTGATTGACCTGCCGCCGGGCACGGGTGACACCCAGCTTACGCTGGCGCAAAAGGTGCCGGTGTCGGGTGCGATCATCGTCACCACGCCGCAGGACATCGCGCTGCTGGATGCGCGCAAAGGCTTCAAGATGTTCGAGAAGGTCGAGGTCCCGATCCTCGGTATCGTCGAGAACATGTCGACCCACATCTGTTCGAAGTGCGGCCATGAAGAGCACATCTTCGGCGAGGGTGGCGGCAGCCGCATGGCCGAGCAGTACGGTGTGCGTTTCCTCGGCGCACTGCCGCTGGAGACCCGTATCCGCGAGGAGACCGACTCGGGCAAGCCGACCGTAGTCGCTGAACCGGAATCCCGCCCGGCGATGGTGTACCGCGAGATCGCGCGCAAGGCCGCGGCCAAACTGGCCCGCCAGGCCAAGAGCTATGCGTCCAAGTTCCCCAACATCGTGATCCAGAACAACTGATCGCTGTTCAAAGATAGTCCATAGTTACCCAAGCCCGCGAAAACGCGGGCTTTTTTTGTTCATACTGCTACCATGGATATCCATGGGTGTGATTAGTATTGCTTAGTAGGTGCTTAGTTGGGCGCCTCTACTAAGCAAAATCACGAAAAGCGTGGGCAGCGGCAATCAACCTAGGGCCGCAGTCTCGAGATTGAGCAACAGGAGGGCACCGTGGCGACGATCAGCCTTACCGAAACAAAAATCGCTCGTTTCCGGTTTGACACTGACGGCCCCAGGATCCAGCGTCTCTGGGATACACAGGTGTCGGGGCTCGGGGTGGAGGTTTTTCCGACAGGTCGACGGACGTGGATCTTTCGCTACAGGCTCCATGGGAAGCAGCGGCTGATCACCATGGCGCCGCTCGGGGATCTCAGGCTTGAGGAAGCCCGCGATGAGGCAATCGAGTACCGTCGGATCATTAGGGCTGGCGCCGACCCGAAGCGCCATCGTGATGCCCCCACCGAGGGGCTGACGCTCGACAAGATCTACGAACGGTATACCGAGACGACGTACTTCAAGAGTAGATCGGCCGATTTCCGGAATAACCTGGCATCGACCTACCGGCGCTACCTGAAGCCTGAGGTGGGACACTACCCCGCAGCCGCAATCGACCGTGGTCAGATCCGCGATTTGGTCCAGACCCTGATAGAGGAAGGGAAGGAAGGGGCGGCTCGGGGGCTACTGAATCGTGCGCGCATCCTATTCAACTATGCGGTGCAGCAGGGATTGATTGACGGTTCGCCTGCCGACCATATCCGCCCCAGCTATACGAGCTCGGGCAGACGCACTGCCTGACTTGATGATGCGGAGAAGCTCAAAGAGGCGTGGTGGTTTGCTGGTGCTCCTCAGGCCCGGGGGTTGATCCGCTGGGTGTTGTTGACGGGATGTCGGCGTGACGAAGCTCGGACCACGCAGCATGCGCAGATCGATAACGTCATTTGGACGGTACCGGACACCAAGAACGGCCGGGATCTCGTGTTGCCAATGATGCCGGCCATGAGCCAGGTGGTCGAGGAGATGCAGGCAACCTTTCGCAAGACTACCTGGTTGTTCCCTGCTACGACGAATACGCACAAGGCGCTGCCTCGCGGAACACTCGATTACATGATTCGCGAGGGCTCGTCCGGGCAGTGGTCAATGCACACGCTCCGCCACACCGTCGAGAGCTACTTGAGGGAGCTCGAAGTCGTCGAAGAAACACGGGATCTAATCCTGAACCATGTCAGACAGTCCACCGGTGAACGCTATGGGCATGGTCGGGCGCTCGAATTGAAGCGTCGCGGGCTCGAGGCGTGGCACCGTTATTTGCTCGACACAGTTGACGCAGGGCAGGCGAAGTCTTCAGTCAACAACGTGGTCACGATTGGGGCGGACGATGTCGCGTAGATGGATTGACCCTTCCGCTACCCCGCCACCAACGGACCCCCCCGATAATCCGTGGGAAGTCTCTGCCGAGGGTATCGACTATCAATGGCGCTCTGTCGTGGCGGATGCGCGGCGTGGAAGCCGAGATGCTTCCCGCGAATTGTTTTCTCAGCTGCAACAGTTTCTCCGAGGCGATGCCTTCGAGAATGCCGTCTATTACTGCCCTGAAGCCCGCGAGTTTCTCGCCGAGCGTCTTGACGAGGCGATGACGGTAACCAGTAACAAGGTAGGTAAAGTGCTGGGCCTCGGGCTAACCAAGAGCCGATCTCGCAAGAGTAAGTATGCAGATCTTCGGGAACGCTTCAGGGAGTGGTACGCCAGTAGGATACGGGAGTTAGGGTGGACCTCGAAAGATATGCTGCCACGCCACGAAGTGACGGCCTGGATCACTGAAAACTCTAGCCCTGACGAGAGTAATGTTGATCCGTCAACGCTCGATATTTGGGCCGATGAGGTCCGCAAGCAACTTTTCTTCGAAGAGAACTTTCCGCCAACATCACCATCAGACGACCCGCACGAGAATTAAAAACAACGTTTTTAGTTTCCGTGTGGTGCGAAGCGCCATGTGAATAATGGGCTGTCACCATAGTACGCAAAGGTGACAACCATGAACTCACACTTCCGCCCGCCCGGCCCCGATGTCAGCTTGACTGAGGCGGCGCGCATCTTGGGCACGGACAAGCGGACCGTTCTGCGCCTGCTCGCCCAACGTGATCTCGAAGCGTACCAACTTGGTGCGCGCTCCATTCGTGTGCGACGCGAGTCGATCCTCACTTTTAGGGAGCGGGTGATCCCCGCATCTCGCTTCGAGAGGGGTGGGGCATGAGTGACTACAACCCCATTCTGGACCCTGAGGCGCTGCTCACAACCGAGCAGTGCGCGCTCATGCGCGGGTGCTCTGCGAGTACGATCAGGCGGGAGCGCCGCGAACGGCGCGGAGTACCGTTCATCGAGATCAACTGCAACACGGTGCGATATCGTCGACAGGACGTCGTCGACTTTATCAGCAAATACCGCGTTGATGTAGACAACCCTAGTTAAACGAAACCGCCACCCGGTTCACCCAGGTGACGGTTCCGCATGTCGGTCGTTTTGAGCGTCGGTCGACGAGCGGAAGTTTACCATGGTGCGCCGGATGGCTTCATGGAGAGATCCGATGAAGAGATCCGACGAAAGCGGTTGGTGCGAAACCGACGCAGATAGTTCTCAATCGATTCGCAATACAGCGATCGAATGTCCGCCCAACATCGCCGCAGCGCACCAGGCCGGCGTCCTGCTTGCCGCCTACCTGCTCGGCCTGCAGCCTCTCTACGCCGAGATCTTCGCCGGACATGACGACGGGTGTCGTTGGTCGGGAAACGTCGATCACGAGCCGCTGGAGGGCCGCTGCGGCGATCTGTTGGCCGACCAGGCGATCGCCAAGGCCGTGCTCCTGGCTGCCGGCTGGGTCGGCGAGCAGACAATCGGGGGCGCTCCCCATCGCGGCGACTGGCAGAACGCCATAGAACTGGCCGAGGAAGACGGTGGCGAAGGCCCTGTCTTGCCGGATCCTTGGCTCCCGGCCGTCGTGCGATTCGTTTGGTGGATTTTCCGGTACCTGCATAACGAGGGGCGTGATCTGCAGCGGATGCTGATCTGCAAGCGCCGGCTCGAGCTTGAGGATATCGGCTCGGTGTTGAGCGACCGCCAAGTTGTGGGGGTGGCAGCCGTCGGGCGGATGGTGAGGCTGGTGGCGGGAGGTGTGCGGTGAGCGGTCCAATCAACAGCGACTTCGCTGCGGTTCCGGTGTTGGAGGCCACAGATACTTCAACAGCAGCCTCACAACCGCCGCCTCCTCCCCAACCGCGCCCCCCGGCGCAGCCACCGGCAGTCGAATCGAAACCGATCGACGGAACGAGCAGCAGTATCACCTTCGGTGTCATGACCGACGCGAGCGGGTTGCTGTCAAAGGAGGTTTACGTTGATGTGAACGGCCGGCCGCAGATCGATGCGACCGGCTGCGCGATGTCCAGCGGCACGGCGAGCAGGGTCACCTTGGCCGGGCTGGACGAACTGCCGGGATACCTGGACAACCTCACCACCGCAAATGCACTCACGCTGGGTGTGGCCGAACAGAATCCCGCATCGATCGTTACGAAGTCTGCACTGCCTTGGCACCCGGGTCATATTGCCCGTTCGCAGGACTACTTCCGTTGGCCCGAAACCGGGGCCATCGCCCTCATCGACCATGATCCGCATGCTCATGGCCCGACGGTTCGAGACGCCGAGGACCTGATCAAGATGTTGGCCAAGGTCGATCCACAGTGGAGCAAGGTTGAGTACGTCGTTGCCAGCAGCACGACGGCGCAGCTTTACATGGACGGCAAATGTTTCAAGGAGTCTGGGGGAATTCACGTTTACGTTCGCATCGAAGGCCGGCCTGATCAGATCAAGCTGTACTTCGAAAATCTGGGGAAGAAGCTCTGGCTTGCTGGCTTTGGTTACATCGCGATCAGCAAGAGTGGATCACTGCTCGTGCGCACGATACTCGACCTCAGCGTCTACGATCCCTCCCGGCTGGTGTTTGAGGGTGGTGCGAAGATCCTGTCGTCGCAGATCACACAGCGCCGGCCGCCGGCCCAGTACATTCCGCAAGGCGGCAAAGCCCTCGATGTCGGCCGATTGTTCATTACTCCCCGTGAGGACGCCGACTACCGCAAGCGCGTGGCCGATGCCAAAGCGAAGCTCAAGCCGCAGCAGCAGAAATGCCGGGCTGGGTACCGGGCTGAGCGGACGGAACAGATGCTGGCGCAAGGGTATTCGAAGACAGAAATCGCCAAGATTCTCGATGCCTCTGAACGCAATATTTTGCTGCCTGGGGCTTGGTTGCTGTTCGATCCGTGGATCGATCCTGATGGCACGGCGCATCAGGCTACTTGGTATTCTGTCGCCACCATATTGGCCCATTCAGAATGGGCAGACGGCAAGACCCTGGCCGATCCCCTGGAGCCTGACTACGGGGGTGGCACCAACAAGGCTATCCTGCGCCTCTCAGACGGCCAGCTGACCGTTTTTAGCCACGCCCATGGTGGCAGGATCTTCTACCTCCGGCACGACTTCTCGAGCCTTACAGCAGCGCTGGCGGCCATGAGCAACCAACAGTGTATCGAGGAGTGGGCATATCTGGCCGCGCGAACGGAACTCAGTGATACCGAGAAGGGCAAGCTTGCTGAACAGCTGAAGGAAAAAATCGGCATCACCAAAACGACCTTCAAAGCTGACTTGAGCGGTGCTGAAGATCAACTGGGGGAAGAAGGGCATAGGAGTCAGCACGATATCGCCGTGGACTTCGTCGAGTCCTACCTCAAGGTGCAGTACCCCGACGGCGTGATCAGCACCCAAGGCGATCTGTACGTCGTTCATGCCGGCGTTTGGCGCAAGGTCGATCACGACCCGCTCACGACGATCGTTGGCGAGGATTACGACCACGAACTTTGCCGGCGGGTCAGTGACTACAAAGCGATCGTGCAACATAGTCTGCAGATCCTCGACGTCGGCAATGACTTCTTCCACCTGGACAACCTACCTATCGGGGTGTGCACATCGGTCGGGTTCTATCGTCTCGCCGACAATGGCGAGTACGTGATCGAACTACCCGACCCGATGCAGCACCGGTCGATGTTCATGTTGCCGGTCGCGCCTGCACAGACACCGACACCACTGCTCGACCACTGGTTGAACACCTCGATCGTCGGGGAGGATGCGGAAGCGCAGCGTCTCCTCATCCAGGAGATCACCGGCGCGGTGCTCTTTGGCCTTATGGGTAGGTACAAGAAGGCGACGCTACTCTACGGGGCGACCGACAGCGGCAAATCGATGTTCCAGCGACTGCTTCAGGCCCTGATTCCGAAATCTCTACAATCGACGATCAAGCCGTCGGACTGGGGGAAAGAGCAGTACGCGATCAAACTGTCGGACAAGCTCCTGAACATCGCCGGGGATATCCCGGCCCAGAAGGTCATCGAGGGCGACGCTTTCAAGATGGTGACCGGGGGTGACGAGTTCAGCGGGAAGGAGGTCTACCGGAAGGTTCAGGATCTTTTGCGGTGCTACGCGGCCCACATCTTCAGCGCCAACGTACTGCCCGCGGTCAAGGCCGATAGCGTGTTCTTCAATCGTTGGCTGATCGTCGAGTTCGGCGCGAGTGTCCCGCGTGAACAGCAGATCAAAGACCTCGAGAAGCGGATCGTGGGTGAGGAGCTCCCGGGACTGCTGTGGTGGGCGATGGTGGGTGCGCAGCGGGTGGTGCTAAAAGGCGGCTTCACCGAGACGGCGACGACCCGTAGGCTGATCGAGAAGTGGAAAATAAATGCAAACTCGGTGTTGTCGTTCCTTGCTGACGAGGATGTGGTGAGGCTGACGGGTGACGAGAAAGATTTTGTTACTCCGGCGCAACTGTACCAGCGTTACACGTCTTGGTGTCGCGAGAACAACCGTCACCCGTTCGGAAAGCACGCCGCGCTCGACGAGTTCCGTGGGAAGCTCACTGAAGGTCGTAACGCCCCCAGCGAGCGGGTGTTCCGCGGGATTAAGTAGGGGCCGTTTCCACCCTTTGAGCAATAATTTGGTGCTTCGCGTTCGCACGCAATGCACGGGCAGAACGGGCAGAATTCGACGGTAGGAGTTGCTCCATAGGAAGACCGTGCAAGGTAGCACTGTGTTACCAAGCACTAACGTTTCGAAGAGGCAGATTCTCAAATTCCTATAGAAAACTCCTGAAGAAAAATTCTGCCCGTTCTGCCCGTAGACAAGCAGCAGAGTCCGGTGATGCGGCACAACCACACCTGTATAGTCTGGAAACGATCGGCTCCCGGTGCAGCAAAATGCAACATCAAGCGATAGTGATTTTTCACAATCATTTTTGACGAGTTGCAGAGCTCCGAAGCGAAGAAGGCGAACTGGGCGCGTTGCCGGTCGGCCAACGGCAGCGTCGAAAGGTTACGCGCAGCGCCCATCGACGCCTCCGCCGGTCACCGGTTTGTCGGCACGTCTCTTGGCCTGCGCTACCATCACATCAACTTGATGTCGATGGAGACCACGACGATGCGCAGGAACCCCAGCACCCCCGAGAAGCGGCGCCGGTGGCGTGAGCACTTCGACGCCGTTGATCAAGCCTACCAGGCGTGGCAGGAGAGTCTCTGCGCTGTTAAGCAACCGAGGCCGCGGCCGGCCATCACCGAGGAGCAGATCCTGGCCTGGATGAACGGCGCGCGGTTACCGGCCTGGCTGATCGGCGATCGGCCTCGGAAACCGACACCCCCATCGACCCCGAAGCTCGAGTTGCCGGCGTTCCCCGAGGACCTCCGCGGCCTCGAGTGCGGCGCCAGGGCCAAGGGGACCGGCAGGCCGTGCCGGCTGACCTCTATCTACCGCAACGGCCGGTGCAAGTTCCACGGCGGCCTGAGCACCGGGCCGCGGACGGTGCAGGGCAAGGCGAGGGCCGCGGCGAACGGCTTTAAAAGTGTACCAAGTACACGAAGTTCATGAAGGATCAGTCAGAGTAGGTCAGTGGATATCCCGTCCCGCGAGCGTCGCCGATCGAGGCGAGGAGGGCTGGTGTGCTGCTGATCGAGCCCTGCATTGACTCCGACGAGATCGCCGGGACCCGCCGGCGCGAGCTCAACGTGTTCCGACACGTGGGCGCCCAGCTTGGTCGGACCGCGGCCGAAGCCGCGCACCAGGGCTACTACGTCAACGACCACGGTGATCGGGTCAACTGGGGTGCAGAGGTGCAGGCGGCGTGCGAGGCAAAGGTCAGTATCGCCCCGACGTCTCCGCTGCCCGTGGCGCCTTCCAAGTCCTTCGCCGAGACCCGGGTGCAGGTGACCAACGAGACAACGCTTCAGGCTGCCCTGCGGCTCGTCGAGCGCGGCCTGCGCCCACTTGCCCTGAACTTCGCCAACGGCATTGAACCGGGCGGTGGTTTCCTCGGCGGTGCCCGGGCCCAGGAGGAGGTGCTGTGCCGCTCCAGCGCGCTGTACGCGACGCTCGTCGGTGACGCGATGTACCAGCATCACCGGGGCCGTCCGCTGCCCGACTCGACCGACTGGGCGATCTACTCGCCCGACGTGCCTGTTTTCCGATCGGACGCGGGCAGGGTGCTCGACAAGCCCTGGTTGCTGAGCTTCGTAACCTGCGCGGCCCCGTACGCCCCGGCCGTGGGCCAGCCGACGTCGCGTGACCTGCTGAGGGCGCGCATACGTCGCGTTCTCGAGATTGGACAGGCCTACGGCCACGAGACCCTGGTGCTTGGTGCCTGGGGTTGCGGAGCGTTCGGCAACGATCCTCACCACACGGCCGCCGACTTCCGTGAGGCGCTGGAAGCCGAGTTCGACGGTGCTTTCTCCGATGTCGTGTTCGCGATCACCGACTGGTCGCCGGGGCGGCGGTTCCTGGGAGCGTTCAGGGATGTGTCTTGGCCATGAATAATTCCAGCTTTGTGACTGCCGGAGGTGTCGTGTTTGGAAACAAAGCGTTGAAGCATCTATGGCTAGCTGGAATCTGCGGCATCTTGGCTGCACTGCTCCAATACCGCTTTCATGCCTGCTGGTTCGTATCCTGCGTCTCTCATGCGGGCGATGATCAGATTTCGAAAATCTTCGTACCGTAAAGCAGAGTATTTGGTTACAAAACTCTGCAAGATATCTCTTCCGCGAAAATGCCTTGCCCAGGTTCCATCTTCAAGATACTGCTGATGCTGCTGACGAATGCGAGATTCCTGAAGGCGTAGTCCCACTTCTCGTAACTCGCCCTTGGCCAGGGCGTTTACAGCCTGCTGTGTGTCACTCACTGCAGCTGAGAAAGATCTACCAAGATCTTCGGCGTGCTCATCGATCCGCAAGGTCAATGCACTCTGTAATGTCTTGTGCACTTCCCTTTGTAGGTGAATCCTAACCATATTGTTAACTTTAGTTTCGGCAATCTCTCGAAGAGCAGCGCTTACCGATACCTCACTTTCAAAATCGCCAGCAGCGAAGTTAAGTTCAGACCAGACAAGATAAATGAAGCGTGGTTCGAGCAGGTAATTTTCGATGTGGTAGGCATCCCAGTGCATTAGGCCGATCGATGTCCCCTGTGTCGCGCTATCGGTGGGATCCATGTCTCGATCTGTTATAGCGAAAAAACGGGCCTGCCATCCAACTGATCTGGTTGCGTTGCTGAGGATTTCGTGCAGCTTCTCTACGCGAGTACGGCTACCAGCGGAAATGATATTCACCCTTGCTGCGACTCCGGGGAACAAGCGTGTAATCATCTCCTCGTCGAATTCAGCGTCACCGCCCTCTACAATAACTACCCTGGCCCCCGGCCTATATCCGGCGATATCACCCACCAGATCGATCACGGCGCGCTCTATGTCTGACTCTCTCGAAACCATGGAAGCCTGATTCGCTGGGGCGTCGCCTGCTCGCCAATCTCGCATGTGCCATATCGACGCATCCGGAATGCCCTTTGCGTCGCGGAGGAATGCGTCTGAGTGAGTTACCAGCCAAACTTGATTTTGCAAAGCTTTGCCTATGTTTTCGTGATAGAAGTTAGGCAGTCCTTTTACCAAACGTGGATTCAAGTGGAGCTCAGGTTCGTCAATCATGATCACAGAGTTACGAGGAGCGGTGTTCCGGAGGCGGAGGTATCCGAACAGCACCTCCTTTTCGCCAGAAGAAAGGAAATCGACATCGTGCACGCTCCCGTCGGAAGCTAGACGGACTGGGAAAGATAGCGACCCATCGGTTGCGGGAACCGGGCCCAAAAATTCCTTACCTGGGAAAAATCTCAAGAATAGTTCTTTCAGCGTGTGAATGATATTGTCACTGGGTTCGGGGTTGGCGCCGGCCTGCTTCGCTATTAAATCGCGTACAAGAGCTGCTGCCATTTCTGACTTGATGTTGCTGTATTTGCTTTGAGTTTGATACAAAGCATGCTGGCGGACACGCTCATCTGTGTTCTGGATATTCAGATTGATATTTCCTAATCGTTCATATTGGTAAGCCCGGTGTGCGCTGTGAAAGTCGAGAATCCCGAGATGGGCTGGATCGAAAGTCGCCCATAGAACTTCTAGAACCAGGTTTCTTTCGTAGGTGCTCTTCGTTCTGCTGGATAATTCAAGCTTCGCCGTCAAAAGATCTTTTTCCAAGGTATCTAAGAATTCTGGCAGGTCGTCCGCAAGTCTCGCCTCCACCTCTGGTTCATGTGCCCTAAGCTCTCTTGCCAGTGGCGCTCGCCTTGCGAGGTAAGGATCTTCATGGCCAGGCGCCACAGTACGCCACGCTAGTTGACGGACTAGTTCTTCCGCATTGTCACGCAGGTATTCCCGTTCACACTGTGCGAGCTCTATGCTCGCACGTACAAACAGCGGCTCATTAGGATCGCGAAATATTCTGTTGAAGTTCTCGTCTCTTTGATTTAAATCGATTTGAAATTCGCTGAACCAACTGTGTACTTCATTTGTTTGATACCCGGCATAGGCGGATTTCAGTAGTCTAAGGCCGTCGAGCACACATGACTTTCCAACACCGTTGGGTCCGGCTATGAGAACAAGATCGCCAAGTCCATCAAACTCGACTCGCCTAATAGCCCGCAAATTGGAAATCTCAACTGTTCGGAATTTCACGATCTTTTGATGTTCCTTCGGTGTCGAACATTTGAAGTGTTTTATTTTATTTGACTCATCGCCAGCATTCGAGATCGGTCCGATGATGCGGCTGCTTATTGGCTGTGCGAGAGCCCGCGTATCGGTCATTAGTCAGGTTCGAGTACGCATTCCACATTTTGGTGTGGCTTGTGTCGGTAGCATTAAAGTAGCATGAACGGGCGCATGGAGGACGTGAACGCCGCCGCCCGACCCACCCAGTCCACGAGCTTGCACTCGGAAGACGCGGTCAGCCGGCTACGGAGTTTCGTGACGAAATCATATGTTATTAGCCGGATGCTCCCGCTTCAGTTTACGCATTGCTTGGTCTCGAGGCCTTGCAGGGGGCGAGTGATTGAGCGGACGTTCATCAAACTGATGTCGCTGACACTGCTGCCGTTCGAATCGATCTGGTCCCGCTGTAGGGTGATGACCTCAGATCTGTAGATCAAACGTGCGCGTCGGCCGCCGGCGGTGTCCAACTGAGTATGCAACCTGGACGCGGTGCAGCGCCGCCGTAAGCCATTGATCCCCGGTGTCCAGGTAAGTCCTATCTCAATTACTTGACGCTGTGCCTAGTAGAGTTTTAGGCTTATCTGGACGGAGCGTGGTCTCCGGAATCAGGCGGGCCGAGCGGGAGCGCCAACTCCCAACCCGGCCCTTCCACAACCGATCTAACCAGGAGATCGATCATGGCCAAAGTAGGGTACATCCGAGTCTCGAGCGCGAGCCAGAACACCGACCGCCAGTTGGTTGGTATCGAGCTCGATGAAGTGTTTGAAGAGAAGGCATCTGCCAAGGACGCCAAGCGCCCGGTACTTCAAGACTGCCTGCGCTACCTGCGAAAGGGCGACACGCTCCATGTGCATAGCATGGACCGACTGGCGCGCAACCTGTTCGACCTGCAGCACCTGGTCGGCGACCTCACGTCACGGGGAGTCGCGGTTCAGTTCCATAAGGAAGCGCTGACCTTCACCGGCGACGAGAATGCCATGGCGACACTGCTGCTGCAGGTAATGGGCGCCATCGCGCAGTTCGAGCGGGCGCTGATCCGTGAGCGCCAGCGCGAGGGGATCGCCGCCGCGAAGGCCAACGGCAAGCAGGTCGGCGCCAAGCCGAAGCTGACCAGGGACCAGATCGCCGAGATCCGCCGGCGCGTTGCTGGTGGCGAGTTCAAGAGCGAACTTGCTCGCGAGTACGGAGTCAGCCGACAGACGCTCTACGCGTCGCTGAAGACCGCGACGGCCGGGTCCCGGTCAACGCGGTCGAAGTCGCACAGTGCGGGGCACGTTGAATCGCGCCGAGTCTTGGACGAGGAGTTCGAATGACTGATCTGACGATAATGCTCGGAAGCGAACCGGTCAGGTTGCTCCGCTGGCCATGGAAGGCTGGTCCGCGGCAGCCCTATCGTAAGACCTACAACCTGCGGCCCGGTCAGCACTGGCGTGAAGCTGAGCAGACCCACGACCAGTGGGAGTGCTATGTGTCCCTTGACGACGGTGAGCAGATTCCGGTCGGTGCCCTGATCGCGAGCGAGTTGATGGCCGACGGCGCGCAGGTGGCCGCGTTCACCGAGCAGTGGGCCGGCAAGTGTGTACTGGTGAATCACCAGCTGACCTGCGTCTCGGACGAGGTTGTCCTTGTCGCGGTCCTTGACGAGATCCGGGCCGAGACGTTCGGTCGACTTGGCGGACTGCCCGACGTCATTGGCGTCTTCCCGGACGGCACTGTCGCGTTTCGCGAAGCGAAGAACGTCGCCGCCAGGGACAAGTTGGGGCCGAAGCAGCATGCCCTTGCCGACGTGCTCAGAAAGATCTTCGCCGGCCGCATGAATCTCGCAGTGGTCGAATGGGACATCGGCGATTAGTTGGTGTCACCATCACGGGCTGCGCCACGGGTAATGTGGCAGACGCAGAGACCGCAGGCGGTGAAAACCGCAGCCCCGACCTTGATTTCATTCGCGTCGATGCAGCCGGCCTTGCCGGGCAATACTGCAACGAAGACCGAAATCCGGTGCTAGATTTTCGTCGGAAGACGAACAAACAGGCTCAGCGGACGACCAATGGGGGAGCAATGAACAAGATAGTGAAATTCGTTTTCGTCGGCACGATGCTACTGACGGTATCGGCCTGCAGTGATACGAAAAGCACGGCAGCGACAGTCGATGGGCGCGCGACGATGCTGGTAGCCTGCAACTCGAAGCCGGGCATTGGCTGGCTGAAGAAAGAGTACGGTGACAAGTACTGCGATTGCTGGGCCGACCAGGCCAAGGAAATCCTCAGCCCCGAGAACTACGTTACCCTGCTAGACGCCACCGCAGCGGAACTCAAGGCAGCCGACAAGGCTGAGCGCGAGAAAATCTACCGCAAGCACACCGAGATCTATTCGACCGTATCCGATGCGGCGGGGCGGTGTGCCAAGAAGGCGCGAGCGGCTGGCTGATCAACTGGCGGGGTAGGCGGCCGTCTCAGTCGGTAACTCCTGTGGCCCCGAGTTCATCGATCTGATCCTTTCGCCAGTACTTCACGTCCAGGTGAACCCTGCAAACATGCGCTGCTGTTGCGACTCTGCAGGCCACCTGCTGCACCCTGTCGCTGAACTCGGGTGTGAGCCGCTTGATGCGCGGCCAGTGGGTAACCTTCAGCTCCCGACCTGAGTCCTGGCATACACCGCGGTAGGCCACAGTGTCGAGCGGCAGCTCCAGCCAAGGTTCGAGTTTCGACAACTGGAACCTGTTGCACAGTGGGCGGTTATAGAGCACGTCGCGCAGGAAGATGTTCATGACCTTCCGCGCGGCGCCCCAGTTCTTCTTGGCCTCGGTTGGGAAGCGCCGCATCAGCACCTGCGTGTGGACTTCAAGCACCTCCCGGAACGCATCCTCGGTATCGACTTGGAACTCGCTGAGGTCAATTGACCGCAGGTACCTGCGGCAGGCGTCGACAATTCCCGGTCCGCCTTGGTTACGAACCGTGGAAGGTCCGACGGCGAGCATCGCGGTCCTGGCCTGCAGGGTGTCGAGAAAATCGAAGGGCGTGACTTCCATTTCAGGGGCTCCGTGTTGAACAGTCGCCCGGTAGCGTCGGCTTCGCTCGGTAATTCTTGACGCTGGCACCGCTCGTTCAGCGTCACTCTGTCAGCGCCCTCATCGGTGCTGGGTGCCACTTTCCCGCCTTCACCCGACCAAGGACCTTTATTCGGTATTCAGAAGGGCTAAGCGGCTCTCTGGTCTGATGTCGCCGGCCGTTGCACGTTCTGCAAGCAGCGGCGATGTTTTTCTTGGTGTCCCGGCCGCCATCCTGCCGGGCGACAAGGTGCTCGGCGGTGCACTGCAGACCGGAGATTGTGCGGGATCGTACCCCGAGCGCCCCGGCGATCTCATCGGGGTCATGCAGCCACATGTCAACGCCGACCGAAAAGTGACCCCCCTTGGCGAAAGATCGCCGGCGCAAAAATGACCCTCTGGAGTTACTCGGTTACCTGATCTGCTCGACTCTCGATCGAGCAGTACCGGCCTTGCGCT
>Ga0116152_10000129_pt1 | contig 58765 bp, 44 predicted proteins | sample AD_UKC119_MetaG_FD_89894 | JGI IMG/M metagenome (GOLD analysis project Ga0116152, IMG submission 89894) | Active sludge microbial communities of municipal wastewater-treating anaerobic digesters from Hong Kong - AD_UKC119_MetaG | ecosystem: Engineered > Bioreactor > Anaerobic > Digestate...
CTTTTTACCCTTTAAAAGTATTTAAACCCTTTTAAAGGGTAGGAAGCGACAAAAAAAACAAACAGGCTACCCCTTATGCTCATAAATTTTCCTCTTCCAAGTATCGTCTCTAATGTGGGTTTGGCAGTTGGTTCCCGTTCGTTTGCCACATTTTTTCGCTTTTGTGCCCCCCTTAATCTGCCGACCTTCACGCTGCAGGGTAAGGCTAAAAAAAAGCTGCTACAGTGTGTAACTGCAGCAGCTTACCGGTTGAATCATATTTATTTAGGCTTCCGGAATATTCTTCAACACTTCAAGCGTGAGATCCCAGAATTTTTGCACGGTACCCACATGAATTTTTTCCTCAGGCGAATGGACCATTCGTAAGGTCGGACCAAAAGAGATCATGTCCATCTCAGGATACTTCTCCAGAATTAACCCACACTCCAATCCAGCATGGATAGACCGAACCACCGGAGTCTTACCGAAAAGTTTTTCATACGCCTTGACCGTAATATCTTTAATCGCTGAATCCGGGTTCGGCTTCCATCCCGGATACCCATCATTATGACTTACCCCAGCACCTGCCAGTGTGAACACACTCTCCACCATGGCGGCAATATCCATTTTTCCGTGGGCAGAATCACTTCGCTGGCTGGTAGTGATAAAAATCCGGTTTCCATCCAAAAATTTCACAGCAGCAAGATTGGTTGAAGTTTCTACCATCCCTTTCATGTGCTGACTCATGGCGATAACGCCGTGCGGACAGGCATACAATGCATTCAGAAGGTTATTTTGAGTTTTTTTATTAATAACCTGTCCTGGTTTTTCAGCTACGGATAATTCCATTTTAAATCCGGGTTCCACCAAAGCAATTTCAGTAGCAATCATTGTGCGATAGCTTTCAAAATATTCTTCAAAGGCTTTACAATCGCGTGGGCGCAGGGTGATGGTTGCAAAAGCCTCCCGGGGAATGGCATTTCGCAGGTTACCGCCCTCAAAACGGGCAATACGCATCTTGAAGCGGTTATTGCAATTCCACAAGAAACGATTGAGCAGCTTAATTGAATTCCCCAATCCTTTGTCAATTTCATCGCCGGAATGCCCTCCTTTTAGTCCTGAAAGACTTATATTATAGGCTTTATGACTCACAGGACGGCCATTATAATTCACCAGAAAAGTCACTAGTGTATCTATACCCCCTGCACATCCTATAAATAATTCACCTTCATCTTCTGAATCAAGGTTCAGCAATATTTTACTCTTCACGAAACCCGGGGCCAGTTCAGCTGCGCCCGTCAGTCCGGTTTCTTCATCCACGGTAAAAAGGCATTCAATCGGGCCATGCACGATAGCCGGGTCGGTAAGAATTGCCATTTCCGCAGCCATCCCAATACCGTCGTCGGCTCCCAGGGTGGTAGCATTAGCTCTCACCCACTCACCATCAACAATGGGTTCAATGGGATCAACATCAAAATCATGAACTTTATCGGAATTTTTCTCACAAACCATATCCATATGGCTTTGAAGAACCACAGATTTCCGGTTTTCCATTCCCGGAGTGGCGTCTTTACGAATAATAACATTCCCGATTTCATCGGTAGCATATTCGAAATTGTGCTTCTGAGCAAAATCGGTTAAAAAAGCACGAATCTTTTCTTCTTTCTTTGAGGGGCGTGGAACCTGACATATTTCCTCAAAATAATGCCAGACCAATGGGGGATCAAGATGACTTAATTTTTTTTTCATAGAAATTATTTTTGATAAATATTTTTCAGGTCAAAAATTGTACCTACGGGGTTTACAGATTGAAAAACAGAACTTCCGGCCACAAGGACATCTGCCCCGGCAGCGATAATATCAGCGGCATTGGCTTTAGTTACACCCCCATCAACCTGAATCAGGGCTAAAGAGGAGCTTTCGAGGATCATTTTTTTCAATTTCCGGATTTTATCCAGAGTAGAAGGGATAAATTTCTGTCCACCAAATCCAGGATTCACCGACATAATTAATACATAATCCAATTCGGATAAAACTTCTTCGAGCAGGGCCACGGGCGTATGGGGATTTAATGCCACACCTGCCTTAGCGCCCAGTGCTTTTATTGCGGAAAGGGTTCGGTTAAGATGCACAGAAGCCTCATAATGCACGGAGATCCATTCTGCCCCGGCCTTTATAAACGATTCGATATACCTTTCAGGATGGCTAATCATCAGATGGACATCCAATGGTTTGGCTGCATAGGCATTAATCGCTTTTACAACAGGAATTCCGAAAGAAATATTGGGAACAAAGACTCCATCCATGATATCCAGATGAAACCAGTCTGCCTCGCTTTGGTTGATCATCTCACACTGCTGCTGCAAATTGGCAAAATCAGCGGACAAAAAAGAAGGAGCAATAAGCGGTCTCTTCATACACTACTAAATTTAAGGACAAAGGTAAAAGTATCCTTAAGAATCCTTACTCTTTTTATAAAAAAACAGAAAAAAGAGCTAAAACAGAAAACAGAACCGCAGAGACGAACCGCTTAAAACTACATTAAGGTTTAACTTTGGCATTGATACGAAAATGCATATCAATATCCATGTGGGTCCTAACCCCAGCCGGCTCAGTGGTTCCGGTAATAAATACAACGACCCGATCGTAAACATCCATATCGTTTGCCAGTGTATTGATCACAGATCGCAACTCAAGAACGCCGTCATCCCGAAGATAATCGTAAAGCGGATAATTTTGTCCTTCTACCAGGGCTGTAATGTCCAAGCTGTAATTTTCGAAAACAGCCAGATTATTACCCAGAGTATCCTGAAGATACGCATCCACCTCAACAAACTGTGCTTCGTTGTCGTCGTATACATGAAAATTAAGATAGAAACCCTCAATATCAATTACTTCAATTAATCCATTGGCTTTAATTTCACCAATAGAATCGTTGATAGCTTCACGGGTCAAAGTATCCAATTCATAGATATCACTGGTGGTTTGATCGATGCCAAACTGAACATAATTGGTAAATGTGGGGAACAAGTAGAGTATTTTTTCCTCACAGGCTGTCATCATCAGTGTAGCGACAACGATCAGAGAAATAAGTATTTTTTTCATTACCAGGTCTCCTTTTCTTGTTTTTCAAGTTCATTAATTCCGATACCCAGACCGGCCGAGAATGTACTTTGGGCTGAGGCATTGTATTCAGCATTTATCTTCACAGGGCCGGCATTGATGCATGCCCCCAAGGTAGCGCGGACGCTGTTATTCGCCTTGAGATCAAACGTAACCGATTCATATTCAATACGCGTTCCGGAGGATTCTATACCAATTCCACCATAAAAGGTAAAAATTGATTGCCGATAGCTGGCCTGTATAGAAATAAGGCTGGCATACACATTTAAGTAATCACGGCTGGTGAGGGTTGTCCGGTAATAGCCCAATGTGAGGTCAACAGGTATCAGATCGCCGAGATACTGCGAGACTGAATGTCGAAGACCCCAGCCAAAAAGCTGTAACGCATTGATCTCGTTAACATCTTCAAGTTCAAAGCTGGATACAAATGGCTTTACGGAAGCATAACGTATCGATAAATCGGTTCCGAAAAACGAGCCGATAGAAAGCTGTGGGGTTGCAAAGGGGATATAATTCAGCTCAATACCACCCGGAAAATAATAACGGGTAGATCCCGGACCTTCCACAATTTTTCCATCATTATCACCAAATATAGTGGGAACATCCTCCACAGTAGTAGCCGGAAAAAAACTGCCTTCAGTGGTGGCAGTAAACACCTTGGAATTGTCGGGCAGGAAAGCAAACATTGTTGTCACTCCAACATAAAACTGCGGTTTAATCCCGGGTTGAAGATACGCGTTATGAAACCACCCGGAATTAAGGTTGGCTCCCAGCACATCAGCAACAGGCTGCATAAATTTATTACCGTTTTCACCGGAATAACGGCTAAGTAAGTCTTCATAATCCTGGGCTCCGGCGACAAATACCGTCATTAACGCCCACACCAATAATACAATACGCTTATTCACCATATTTTAATTAGTTTAGAACAAAAGTAATCATAGTATTTTATTGATGCAATATTTTTTTCTGGATTATAAAGGTTAATAGGGTTTACCAACAAAGAACTCCAACTTTCGCTGAGTGCCCCAATCATACCCCAGATCAAGAATCACGCTCCCGTCCAAGGCACATATTCGCAAGCTCCCATTCTCCCCCACCTGCTCCGGATCGGAATAATGATTCCACCAGTGGCGTATCATCCCATCTTTGTTTTTATCATAGAACACAAAAGAGTATGCACCCCGGAACAGGGTTATGGTATCCAGGACAAGCTCGTTTTCCGGATAATGTTCACGTGCTGCGACAATCGTTCCATCCTGAGCGGTGATCATGTAATGATTATCTCCGGCCCTGCCCAGATTCTGCGTTTTAACTTCAACAACAAAAGTTTCAGGCAGAAACACTGGTTCGGCAACCACCGACAGGTAGGAATCGTTCAATGGATTTTCATCACGTCGTCCGTTGGTTCTTCGCACTTCAGCAACAAACGGTTCACCCGAATTCATTTTTTTCCAGGAAGGAGCAGGAAGGATAATTACTTCTTTTTCGCCTGTCTTCAGGCTGCCGTCCCATTGGAAATGCGTTTTTTTCCCGCTCTGCAACCCATACCTTAAATTCAATTGTGTCAAGGTTTCCGAACCACAATTTTTTATCCGTATCACAGGGTTTAAACTTACCGGATTGAAGCGGCGGTATTCCTGCTGGTCGGAAGGGGCCATCACACCATCAATGGCTGCATCATTCCGGAAATTTGTGGCGCCATATTCAATATATTGCACTACGATTTCAAAATTGCCGTTTTCTTCGCCATTATCCCTATTATAGGGTTCAATGGCATAATCAAAGGCAAATATTCCTCTTTTCAGAATAGAATCAGGAACAGGAAAATCATAGGTATCAACAAAAGTCCCAGGGCACCAACCCGCACGGTCGAACTGCCAGGTTCCTCCCTGCGGAAATACAGGATTCATTCCACATTCGCGCCAAACAGACCAATGGAACAGGGTATCACCATTAAGCAGCACATAGTGTGTTTTGGGGTCCCATTCACAACAATTATACGGACCGGCATGGCCATGGCCAGAAATACGCAGGCGAACAGTTGCTTGTTTTGTCTGTTCGTCAACGCGCATCATCTGCAATGAAAGCTTCTTGTCATCGGCCAGATTCTTGTATGTATAAGAACCATAAGGATAAACATTTCGCACCTTAAGGATATCCTTCTCCGGTGTACCTTCGATAAAAAGAAACCGCAAATCCAGTAATTCCTGTCCATTTCCAGCCTGTAAATCCACCTCTCCGGTTAATAGCGGGGCATAATCCGTAACATCGTAAACCCAGGTAAACCCATTTAATCCCAAGTCGAGCCGCTTACCATAAGGTGTAATAAAGCGGGCAAGTTCAACCATTTCCTCTTTCTGTACTGTTTCCTCCACATAACGTGTCGTCCGCTGAAGCAACTTCGCCTTTTCAGCCAAAACTGAATCCACCCGACGACCATTTGCACCATAGATATAATGGGTTCCGGGAAAAACAAAAAGGGTATCGGTAGCAAGAGCCGGATTCAGGGAGTCATCATAAATCACAATATGCATCCGGGTATTTCTTACCGAATCGGAAAGAAGAGGCTGTCCGGGTCGTGGCTTCACAAAATCGTAAGCCAGCCCGCCAAAATTCCTGATCTCAGGAACGCCCCATACCTTGGCATGCATCCGGTTTCCCGAGTAATCAAAAACATCAGTTGCCGTTTCGTTATAAACAGGATACCAGAGCAAAAGAAAATCTTCTGCAGGCAATTCCCAGGCATCGGGATACATGGCACGCCGGATTTCAGCAGGAGTGAGTTCCTTATTCCACATCATCACTTCATCGAGGCTACCGGAAAAAAACTGTGCCTGATGGTTATCGGAAGCACCTATAGTCAGAGAAGTAATTCCATTCATACTTCGTTTTCCCGTTTCCTGCTCCGCCAGCAGAACTCCGTTACAATAAACACGTTGTATTCCTGTAAAATTGTTCTTGGTAACGGCATAATGCGACCAAACTCCCTTATAATGCATAGGATCGAGTGGAACAGCAATATTATCATTTTTACCTGTGCCATACCCGCCGGCATCGAAATAAAGGGTTCCGTTGTCATAGGGCAAATGAAGGTTCAACACACGATTCCCCAGGGCATCCGTAGCTTCAAACACTACATCAGCTTTAGGCTGAGAGGCATCGCCAAGTATCCAGAATGCAGCAGTAAATTCGTCACGCACCGACGCCAGTGCTTCACCCGGAACCTGCAGGTAATCGTCGCCTTCAAAATAAAGATAATAATCATTCTGCGGGCCATCGGGCTTATAGTATGAATATACCGACCAGGTGGGCTGATCAGAATAATAATACGACTGCGGAGTCAGATTTTTCACCTTAAACGATGGGTATCCCTTTTTGATTTTTTCTTCTGAGGCATTAAATACACGAGTATAGGTAGAATAATCCCACTCTCCACAAGGATATTTATCATGGGGTGTAGCTTCGTCACATTTCAAGGTATAATACATTAAAATCTTTCCATACGGGCTGGTCGCCTCAGGAAAAGAAAACTTAGCCCTACGCGTGGTAATGGAATCGAAAGAAAATGTTTTAATTACAAGAGTATCGCCCGGACCGGCCATCAGGGAGGAACTCAGCAGGACGAAAAAAAACAAGAATAAATAGCTGTACTTCATAATTATGGTATTTAACGATCTATATTTCCCCATTACCAGAAATCAAAATTTTAGATGTAATTATCTGACAACAGGGTCGTTTCATATTCAGATTTATTTTCGATGGAAGATAATTGTATTAATACTATAGGGCGCTATTTTTGTTTTTAATTTCAAACGAACTGCTGTATGGCTCTCAACCGGAACAAGGGCATCCTCATTCATATCTGCCGTACTAAAACCGGTAAAACTAAACATGGGTTCCATAATAGCATGATTCTCAATACCTTCCGGGTCAAAAATACGCATAACCACATCTTCGGAAGTTGCGGATTTTTTAAGGCAGGAAATCTCCAGTTGCTTATTTCGCAAAGTAAAAAATGATACCTCATCGGGTAACATTCCCAGGTTTTCGACAGGAGCAGAAACAGCCAGTACAGGAGAATTCTGCGCAAATCCCTGCGCAATCAGGTTCCGGTCAGCAGCATACGACGAAGTAAGGGAAATACTATAACTCATGGTATTATCCGGTGTTTTCATTCCTGATACCGGTAGTACAAAGTGCAGCGCACGTTGCATATTCCCGTTTCCCTGGTCTCCAATCAGTACATGGGTAAGATCACCGGAAAACAACAAACTTGCACTGCCATTATGCGCCAACACCCACCCTGAAGTCACAATTTCATCGCTGACCGGATTTTTTTCATCTGCATATTCCAGTTCAGTACTTCCGAAGGTAGATATTCCAAAGGGGACCTGATACTGCAGGGTTGGATGATTCATCCGGGGATTAAAAATAACCTGTAACGTACAATCGGCAAAATCGTAACCACCGGGAAAAGCCACATCCCATGTGATCTTCTTTTCCTGATGAAACAGCGAAAGCGTAAGCTGAAAATTGCCTGCAGGAGTTATAAAATTTTGACGCATAGAAGTACGAACCGGGCCATTAGTTTCTATATTCCATTCACCCTCAGCATTTTGACTCGTAAACAACACTCGCCCTGAATCATTGTCTTCCACTACAAAAAAAGCACCACCCGGGAGATCATCCGCTCCCAAAAGCATCGTACCAAGACGCTTATCATATAGCGAAGCAATACCTCCGGAATAAATTTTCAGCGAATAAAATTCATTATCTAAATACCATTGGTTATCCTTTTTCTGCAGGGTAACAGCGGGAACAAGAGAATCGGGCACGTCACCGGCTTTAATATAATATGTTTTTATCCCTATACCAGGAACCTGCACAGCATTGAACTCCAGAAAGGATTCCTTTCCCGTGACAACTATCTGGGCCGGCGACTCATTACCCCTGGCATCTATCACTTTCCAGGTATCATCCTTTTCCGGCACCCTGACCCCCTGAACCTTTCCCCGGGTACTTCCTGCCGCCGGAAACGGCACGGTCACGCATCCCGTAACCGGGTGAGCCGACGTATTTACTACGATTACCGGTTTCCCAAGGGTTTCGGTTTTCACTAGCAGTGCAATATCACTTGCACCTTTTTGCATTACTGAATCCGCAACAGAACAGGCCGCAAAAATACGGTCGTTTCCCCTACCCGGAATTGTGCTTAATACGGTACAATTATTCCAGGCAGCCAATAATTCTTTTTCAGGATAATGAGAAAACCCCCCTTTTAACAATGCTGCAATCGTAGCCAGTTTCTCGGCACCCAGCAAATGATTCACGGATCTGCGGGCCTGCAGGATCGCTTCAAGGTCATTGGCATTCCTCTTTCCACTGAAGGGCAAAGTACTCCCCAGCAAAGATTCAGGATTTTCTATGCCCTGGCTGATCCTTGCCATCGCAACTTCTGGAGTAGAAACTTTCATCTTTGGTAAACGAAGAAGCTGCAGTCCGGCGGATTCAGAAAACCTATAGCGAAACGTTTTCCATTGTTCCGTCATCGCATTGGCCAGATTAGGGGACCCTTCCGGAGATGGCAGGAAAAAAACATGATTTTTCTCATCCACTCCCCGGCTACCGGCTTGTGTTACCATCCTTGAAACTATTTCCATAATCGCCATTTCCGGGTCATTCAGGCTGCCAGAAAGAAACCGGTAATTGCCGGGTGACCAGGCAAAAACACTACTCAGGTCAGGGGCAAACCAGCGATAATAGCCTTCGCGCAAAGATTGGGTTATAACATAAGAAATGCCTGACTTCTGCAGCAACTGAGGAAACTGAGTAAAAACTCCACGCCGGGAAAAATCAAAATAAACCGAAACATCGCGAAAACAACTATTTTGTGTGGCCCGACGATTCAGCGCGCGTAGTGATGCCTCACCGGGAAAATAGGTGCGCGGAATAAAAGTCGCCTCGTCATCAGGTTGCGTAAAACCGACCGGTAACAATACGATTTCGCCTGAACCGGCATAATACCTTCGCAGGCGATGAAAAACCGAAACAATTGCAGAATCAGCATTAACGGTTGTTTTGCAGCTCCATACTGCCCGGGCCGACACAGAAGCAGAATGACAAAAAATAGCTCCCTCAGCCAAAACCCGTGTCACCGATTCCTCCATAATCCCGGGAATAACCAAACTTTCCTGCGATACGAGCGATAAGATCAATGCCTGCCCTTTTATTGCACTAAACGACGAAAGCAATGGAAAACTTACTGTAGCATTGCTACCATCGGAAGAAAAAACCCCATTCCCTGTTTCATTCCCCAGCCTCCAGATAAAAGAATGATTATGCAATTCAGCAGGTGCAACCATATTTACACGAAAAGACTGTGGCTCCTGCTTGACTATGGTAACCAGTTCAAAATCTGCATTATATAACGACTGAGAAGATCCCGTAAAAGAAATCATCAGCAAAAAAAACAAACTCAGTACAGGTTTCATTATTCGATTCATATACTCCGGTTTAGAAGGGGTGAAGATACAAAATTGCGTAGGAAAGAGCGATAGGTTTTTTTTGTAATTTTGTTTGGATAAATCTTAAGAAATTGAAAAGACACGCCATTCTTCACTTTTGCATTGATATTCTGATCGTTACAGGAAGTTTTCTTTTTATTATCTGGCTTTTCCCGGCTACCCGGCGTTTCTATCTGCCCGCTTATCAGTATCCTTTTCTTGCATTTTTATTAATGTGGATACTTTCGTCGTTATTATTCGGGAAATACAGAACCATGGCAGAACGGGGAGTGATAAAAATGCTCGATATTATCCTTAGAGCCAATAGCACTATTCTGGCAGTTATCGTGAGTTTAATCTATTTCTTCAATCGGTTTTCCTACTCCCGAAAGATTGTTTTTGGCACCTTTATTCTGGCATCAGTTCTTGAGATTATTTATGCCTACATGTTACACTTCAACCGAAAGCAAAGAAGAGATACAGACCTCCTCACCAGAATCCCGGTACTCTCAAGTGTAATTGACTATACCCACAAAGAACCATTGGAGCTACCGGAGAGAAAACCCGTTTCTGAAAGCCAGCAAGTGAATGAACTACTGGAAAAACGATACCTTAAAAGTATTCCCGGCCTCTACGCATGGATTGAGAAAAGCCTTCCCCTACCTTCTATCTGCAAAGATGATACAGTGGTTTTATACTCGCATCACATTTACAATATTGCCTTCTATGAACCCGAAACACTGGAGTTTTTTATCAATTTGTACGAAGTTAATGACCTGCGACATGTGAACAACTACTTTCGTCGGGTTTGGCACAATCTAAAACCAGGAGGGTACTATCTGGTATGTGCAAAAACGAACGACGTTGTAAAACAACAAATGAAGAATAAACTCCCCCCCGGGATTTCTGGCATCGCCTATCTGTTCCACTTTTTGTTTCATCGGGTAATGCCAAAAATCCCCGGATTGTCGCAATTATATTTTGGAATCACAAAAGGAAAAAACAGAGCCTTTAGTTTCACCGAAATCCTTGGCAGGCTTTATTATGCAGGTTTTTCGTCAGTTGCCCACGCTGTTATCGGCGACAAACAATACTATCTGGTCATGAAAACAGGGAAACCTGTTATAGGACAGACCCCCACCTATGGTCCGATCATCAAGCTACACCGCGTTGGCAAAGAAGGGAAACCAATCAAAGTACTAAAAATGCGCACAATGCACCCTTATTCTGAATTCTTACAGGACTTTGTCTATCAACAAAACCATTTGCAGGAAGGAGGAAAATTCAAAAATGACTTCCGGATAACAACTACTGGCAAAATACTGCGAAAATTATGGTTGGATGAACTCCCCATGGTAATCAACCTCCTACGTGGCGACCTGAAGATTGTGGGGGTACGCCCTATCAGCCAGCATTTTCTTAACCTGTATAGTCAGGAACTACAACAACTGCGGATAACGGAGAAACCAGGGCTGATCCCTCCGTTTTATGCCGATCTGCCAAAAACACTGGAAGAGATAGAAACTTCGGAACTGCGGTACCTTAAGGCCTGTAAACAAAAACGTATTACTACTGACCTGCGCTATTTCTTCAAAGCCATGGGAAACATACTGCTTAACAGGGCCAGAAGCGGATAACACAAAAAGAATGAATACTACGCTCATAAAAGTCCCTTTATTACGTTAATGCCATAGGAATTTACCGACAAAAAAGTGTGTGAAAAGTGAAAAAAGGAATTCTTCTTCTGTTTTTATTACTGAATTTCGTTCTGAACGGACAAACACCTGTTAGCTCCGACTCAACATACCATGAGACCAAAATGGAAGACAGTTTACGGACAAAGCGAATAGAAAAAAATCCACCCGCCGTATTATCCGTCTGGGATTCACTGCAAGTATATTACTTTTTTATGAATGAATTTATTAATAATCAGCCCTATACACACCGTGAAGACACGACCTTAATTTACTCCCAACAGCAGAATCCAGCGTTTTCGGGAAATAATTTTTACCAGACGTTGGGAAATGCCGGCCAGGCAACAAAGAACCTATTCTATCTTCCGGAGGTCCCGGATAAATTCTGCTTTGGAATGCGTTCATTTTCGCTGTATCGTACCACCCCGGAGAACCTACGATGGTTTCACACCGTCAAACCTTATTCAATTCTCGATTATTCACAGGGCCCGGCGGGCGACCGCAGGGAAGCACAGCTGAATGTGGATCATGGTCAATACCTGGGCAAAAACCTGGGCGTCGGGACAAAACTTTATATCAACAACTCCCTGGGTGACTATGACCGTCAAAAAGCGGAGAACTATCAATTTGCCCTGAACTTTCACTACAAAAACCGGTCGGAAAGATACGGTGCCATCGGTGCTTATATCTACAATAAAACCTTGAGGTTCGACAACGCAGGTATTACCTACGACTCCATTTTCCGACAAAATCTTGAACCTAGCCGCAAACTTCTGGTCGTCAACCGGACGAATGCAGAGACAGAATTCCGCGATTCCTATTTTGTGTTATCCCAATTTTTTAATCTTTTACCTGAATCATCCCATCACTCCTTCGGAAGAATCGGCCTCGATTCGAAGTATAACAAAACCGTGTTTCAATACTTTGATTCGAAACCTTCAACGAATTTCTATCCGGCATTTTACAGCCATGACTCCACAAAAACATGGGACAGCACCACGATAATCCGCTATAAAAACGACCTCTACTATACAAACTTGACGACGACAAAAAGCCAGTTCTTAACGGTACGGGCCGGAATTTTAATGCAAAACAACTCCGTTAGAATTGCAGATACCATCAAAACACCCATTAACCACTTCACCACGTATGGAAAAATAACACTACATCCGAATTCTGTAAGTACCATCGGCGCTGAGGCTTCGTTCACCACCGGTACGAATCAGGCTCCAAATATGGCGATATCCGGATTTGCAGCCCGTCAGTTTTCCTTTGGAGATTTTCACGGGTACATTCAATATTACACCATCGAGCCCGAATACCAACTGTTGCGATATCATTCATCGCATTTTTCATGGGATAACCATCATTTTTCCGACCTCCACCATTTACAAACCAGGGTGCAGTTCAGCACCACACATCATGAATCAGGAATACAATACAACCTGGTTTCAAACTACACCTATCTCAACCAAACCATAGAGCCAGTGCAGTCCGATCACTTGATTCATCTGCTGCGGGCATGGCTGTATCAGGATTTCAGCCTGGGTAAATTCGACCTGGCAGCAAAAATTGTTTATCAGTTTGTTTCAGATGAAAGCATTGTTCGTCTTCCCGGACTGATGGGTAAGCTAAGTTTTCAGTTTAAGCAACCAATGTTTAAAAAAGCATTATATACCCGCTTTGGGTTCGATGTGCTTTATACTACGGCCTTTTATGCTGACGATTATATGCCTGCACTCCAACAGTTTTATTTGCAAGACGAAAAAAGTACAGGAAATTACCCCTATATTGATGCATACATCAAATTTCAGGTGAAAAGAGCCCGGATATTTGTCATGTTTACCCATGTAAACAGCGGATTAATGGACTATAATTACTTTTTTACACCGGGATATCCGATGCGCGACCGGTACCTTAAATTTGGCGTAAGCTGGTTTTTTCATGATTAATTATATGGAGGTGTATGATAAAATGTATTTGGGGGAAGCGATGGATTCTTATACTTGCAGGGCTTATACCCATTGGGGGTTATGGGCAAAATAAGCCAAAAGAGGTTTCGGCCAGCTATACCGCAGAAAAAATTATTATTGACGGCTTGTTATCTGAAACAGCATGGAAAAAGGCAGACACAGCCAGTAATTTCATGCAATATGCGCCTTACAATGGAAAACCTTCCCGTCAGCGTACAGAAGTAAAAATCCTTTATCGTCACGACGGTATCTGCTTTGGTGCCGAGCTCTACGACACAAGCCCCGACAGTATTCTTCTCCAATATGGCACCCGCGACAGTGATGGGTTAAATGCAGATTATTTCTCCGTGGCCATTAATCCTTACAATGACGGACTTAACAAATGGGTGTTCTTAGTTTATGCCAACGGAGTTCAGTACGATGCAAAAGGGACCAACGACAATGAAGATGAGGACTGGAATGCAGCATGGAGCAGCGCTGCAAGGCTGAACGACAAGGGATGGACAGCAGAGCTCTTCATTCCGTATTCCATGCTACGGTTCCCTAAAAAAAAGATACAGGATTGGGATATTAACTTCTGGCGGTCGATACGACGCTATAGAGAAGAGAGCAGCTGGAATCATGTTACCAATGAAATACAAGGCGATATTATTCAATCGGGGCGACTAACCGGACTTAAAAATATTTCCCCGCCCCTGCGGCTATCCCTGTCGCCTTATATCAGTGGCTATATGGAAAAGTCACCGGGTAAAAAAGCCCATTCGTTCTTTAATTACGGTGCCGATGTTAAATTTGGTATCAGCGAAAGCTTTACACTTGACATGACGCTCATTCCTGACTTTGGCCAAGTAGAATCGGATGATGAAGTTTATAACCTGACCCCATTTGAGGTAAAATACGATGAAAAAAGGCAATTCTTTACAGAAGGCACAGAATTGTTCAACCGCCAGGATGTATTCTATTCACGTCGCATCGGCGATAAGCCGCTCTATTCCGATAAGGTTCAGAATCACCTGCAGCCAGGAGATTCGTTGGTTTCCAACCCGGCAGGAAGCCCGATACTGAATGCCACGAAATTGTCAGGACGTACCCATGCAGGTACAGGAATAGGGATTTTCAATGCAATCACCTCTTCTACCCATGCCACCCTGATGGATTCCGCCGGTGTAATCCGGGAAGTACTTACACAACCCTTATCGAATTATAATATGGTAGTGGTCGATCAGAATGTTCTTAAAAATAGCCGTATAGGAATTTTTAACACCCATGTTTTTCGGGGTAAAAACGAAACCATTTCAACTGTGTCCGGAACCGACTGGGAATTCAAAAACGCTTCTAACAGCCACACCCTGGTAGGAAATGTTAAAGTAAGCTCACAGCTTCATCCGGAAGAAAAAAACAACCACGGGCTATCGTACAACCTGTCGATGGCTAAAATCAAAGGAAAGATCAGGTACGATGCCGGAACCTGGTCACATTCAGCACAATACGACCCCAACGCCATGGGCTATCTGAACAACAACAACGAAACCGGATACTACGGATCGTTATATTTGCACCGGCTCCAACCCAAAAATCAGATCCTAAACAGCACAACAAAACTGTATATCCTGTATGCAGAACGCTTTGAAGACCATAAATTTCAGGATTTTTATATCACCCTTTCCCATCATTTGCTTAACAAAAATCACTTGAGCCTCGGAAGTGAAATAACACTATCACCGCTGGGAGTTAATGATTTTTATGAACCCCGGACTTCTGGTTATTTTTATCACAAACCATCAGGTTATGAAGCCAGCATCTGGTACTCACCCGACTATAGAAAAACCTTCGTGGTGGATACACGATTCTTTATCCTAAGGATACCCGAAACTCAACATACGGCGTATCAGATAAGTATAGGCCCACGCTACCGTTTATCTAACCATGCATTTGTGGAAATGGAATTTCAATACCACAAAGCTCATAACGATTACGGCTACGCTACAACGCGAAATAACGCAGGGCAAAACGAAATTCTCTTCGGATCGCGGGATGTAACCACTTTTGAGAACCAGTTGTCAGGGCAATATATCTTCACCGCCCATTCAGGGATCACAATAAAGGCAAGGCATTATGCCATCACCGGATTATACCACGACTTTTACCGTTTACAAACCGATGGCATGCTGAAACCGTCAGAATATTCTGGCATTCATGACTTCAGCTTCAATGCTTTTACCATCGACCTGGCTTATAATTGGTTTTTTGCCCCGGCCAGTTCATTATCACTAGTTTGGAAGAATGCCATTTACACACAGGGGGCCAAAGATGAAACCCAATACTTCACCCTCTTGCGAAACACCCTGGCCGAAGAAGCGACCAACAGTATATCCCTAAAAATTCTATATTATATTGATTATCAGAAAGTAAAAGACGTATTTATACAAAAAAGGGATACACGGAAAAACGATTAAACGAGGCCGCGTTCCTTTTTTATGCTTTCATAAGCCTGATTAAGTTGCTGGAATTTTTCCTTAGCGGCATGTTGTACCTCTTCACCCAGATGGCTTACCTTATCAGGGTGGTATTTTACAGCCATTTTTCGGTAGGCTTTTTTTACCTCATCGTCGGAAGCGGTGGGTTCAATTTCAAGGATTTTATAGGCTGAAGTTGCGTCTTTCACGAACATAGCTTTCAGAGAGCGAAACTCCGCAGCACTGATGCCCAGATACTGAGCGGCAATTTCAATGGCATCGATTTCCTTTTGATGACCTGCGCCATCGGAGAGGGCGATACCGAACAGGTAGTGCAGAAGTTGCAAGCGGCCGGAATAATCCATATTCGTCCGCACCTGAGCGCAAACCTCATAAAGGTTAATTTCCTGTTGCAGTATGTCACGCAGCAAAAGAATATACTGTTCCGATTTATTAATCCCAAACTGCTTAATAAAAAAGCTTTTAACGTAATCGAGTTCTGATTTGACCACTTTCCCATCGGCTTTCATAATTGCCGCAGAAAGGACCACCAGACTAACGGCAAAATCGCCACCAGAGGTCGGGCCGGGGTGGGTGCCTGAGCCGCTGTTTTGTGCGGCATAGGTTCCACTTTGCATCCCGTCGACAACAGAGCCGAATGCAAATCCAAGCAGTGCACCAATAGGGCCGCCAAGAACCCATCCCAGGCCTCCCCCTATCCATTTTCCATATTTTCCCATAAACGTTGTTGCTAATGCGTAAGAAAGACGTTATGTAATAAAAAGTCAAGTCCCTGTATCAAAAACCATTCCTACCCCAAATAATCCCGTTCTTCTTCGATAAACCGAATTCCCAAAGGCTCTAGTTCATCCAGAATTGGGCTATAAAGTTCTTTGACCACCGGAACATGTACCCCGGTAACTTTGATAGTACCATTCAATAACAGCTTCGTGGCGATGGCCACTGGAGAACCTACAGTAATGGCCATGGCAGTGTGGGTATGGTCATTTCCGATTACTACCATCGAAGATACAATCTCTTTTTTCTTCCCTTTACGGGAATAGATAAAGCGGTGTTGCATAACAATCATGTCCTTATCGTGCTGACCAAATTTCCATTTTTCTTCCAGCAGGTGTTGAAGAATCTGTGCAGGTGTAGCTTCGGTTACGCCGAGGGCTTTTTCGTCAAAGATACCCAGCCATTTCAGCTTTTTCATAATATTTCCTTCCGGTTCCAACGCAAGGTATTTTGCTAATTTTTCCTCCACAGTGGCCTCCGGATCATAACGCAAAAACATATTGGTAAACTGGCGCCACGTCATTTTGTCAGCATTTTCAACCCAATACGTATCATCGGTCATTCCCAGTTGTACAAACACATTCCAGGCTTCACAAAATCCAGGGCGCCGCATGGTACCGCGGAACATGGTAGGAATGTCGCATAGGTTGTAAGTTTGTCGGTAACTCAGCGAATCACGGTTAGGGTAAATTTCAAAATCTCCGACACCCGGCACACTGGTAGCCATGAGCCGGTCAAAAAGCTTAGTGTAAGGAATATACTTATATTTCCCGTTACGGATAAATTTAGCGGTTCCCTGACCAGCCAGCACGACATTTCGTGGATTCCAGGTAAATTTATAATTCCAGGGATTATTATCGGATTCAGGGGCCAACAGTCCGCCGGTACTGGAATAAAAACCTTCGATTTTACCGCCTTGTTCGCGAATACGATCAATCACACGCATTGCCGACATATGGTCAATTCCCGGGTCTACGCCCAATTCATTCAGCATGGCAATCCCTGCTTCTTTTGCGGCTGCATCCAGTGCCCGCATTTCTTTCGACACATACGATGCCGTAACCATTGGCGTTTTTTGTACAACACACATTCCGGCCACAACCGGGTGAAAACGAGCTGGCAAGAAACTAACCACTACAGCCGATGCATCAATTTTTTCCGTTAGCACCGATTGATTACAAATATCAAAGGCGAAGGTTGAACTTCGGGGATGCCCGGCTACTTTCTGATCGGCGAGTGCCTGATCACGGTCGCCCACTTCAACAAACCAATCGTATTCCTGTGCATGGTCGAGAAAATACTTGATCATTGTGGAAGCTGAAAGCCCTGCTCCCAGCACTAAAATTCTTTTCATGGTATGGGTTTTTATTGCGGTGCTAAAGTAAAAGATATTTATCAGGTTTGGAGAATAAAAATGTATTATTTTCACAAAAAAACCGTACAGCATTATTATAAAACCATCATACAAAAAAACAGGATCAAAGGCTAACTGCTTTCTGCCAGCCTTCCAATTCTGCAAAACAACTACCTTTTTGATATTTTCGATCGATACAAAAAAGGAATGGTTATTCCGAAAGGTACGTTTTCAGGTAGGCATAATCCGGACATAATGCTCCCTGATGCAAAATCAGTGCTTTTTTAATGGGTGAAGGAAGGGTCAATGCTTCAAAAGGCTGCTGGTAGTCGCAGGTAACAATTGCAGGGATGTATTTAAGCAGTGCATTACTGAAAGCTTCCGATGCTTCTTTCGGAAGCTCACTGGGAAGAATGTCTACTGCCATTACCAAAACGCCTTCTCCCTGAAATCCGCTCACAGGCTGGCGTGTAAAAGGATTATAGACAAAAACAGGGTCTTCGATTTCAGTTCCTTTATGGGTACACGCAATGGAGCCATCAGGGTCGCAGGTAATATCACCAATCACAGTAAGTTTTGGCCTGCCATTTTGAAAAAGCTGTTCCAGATAGTCCTTGGTAACAATACGGGGATAACGTTCATCCCAGTACATACAATTCATTAAACAGGAAAGCGACGGGATATATTGGGTAAAGTCGTTTTGATAGGCTTCGGGGTGCGCATAATAATGCGACAAATCAAACGATTCCGCATTTTCTTTATTTTTTGAAAGGTGTTTCTCTTCAAATACGGTTTTATACACCACATTTCCGGGTAATGATCTTTCATTTTGCAATTGGAGAAGTTGTTCCGGAGAGCGTTCAATAACCGGGAGCAGGTGGAGAATCTCCTGAGCGCCTTTCGACACATTCCCGTAACCGGTAAATCCAAAGGTCAGGGGTGAAACCTCAGCAGGCAAACCCGATTTGGCAATTTGCATTCCCACGACGGAGATGGCCATCTTTGCTTCATCGAGGGAAGCATATTGATGTGCCTGTTTTAAAGTAACAAAAGGGGTATTTATGTCCAATGCCGCATAGCGCTGACCGAGCGACCACAAGCTGTTAATCATTCCGGCCAGCCCAGCATATCGCCCGAAAAAAATCAGCCGATGACCCGCTTCATCGGCAATTTTCTCATAATCAATTAGGTTAACCCTGTTTTTGATCATTTGTTTTAGCATTGGCATATTGTACGACTGCCCTTTAATCACATGGGAAAAGAAAATATAGGTTTTTTCGGGTTCAAAAAAAGCATCGGGCATTTCCTTCACACCAAAAATTACATCACATTCTTTTAAATCATCTACAAGTGTGGCCCCTGCAGCCTGATATTGATCATCAGTAAAGATACGTTTCGGGGAACGGGCTACGAGAGGGTTCAGCTTATGGTGCGAAACCAGTTGTTTTACGTGATTGGGAATTATGGCCACCCTACGTTCGAGGGCATATTTGTCTTCATGGCGGATTCCAAAGGTTCGATTCATCATTTCCTGCATTTTTCAACGGACAAATCTACTGATTTTTTACCACATTTCATACAAAATGCGTCCGGATTCCCCGATACATCGCCATTTTTCTATTCCATTCCCTCATCAAATCCAGGCCGCACAAAACAGGTGGCCAGTGGAAATTTCGCATTAATCTCTTCTTTTAACAGCGACAAATAATGCAAAATATCAAAAATCTCGTTTTCGGCCTCCGGAATCTCCAGCAACAGGTCACACCAAGCATCGAACAGATCATCGATAGCCAGCATCGCCACTTTCATACTGCCGTTTGCATCGCGCTCAACCGCATAAAGATGTTCTGAATCTTCAGCTGCCATGGCGCGGAAGACTTTTGAAAGCAATAATGATTTATTCCACTCAATTACTTCCAATGCATTCACGATAATTGGGTCATTTTCAGGGCCATTATCATTTTCGTCGCCTGAGTTACCTCCCAGAAATGCACACTGATACTTTCCCGATCGAATACTCCAGTCCATCATTAAATCATAACAATAAACGGCCTTTCGGCACAATTCATGATCCATAACACTCTCAAAATCAACCACATCATCAGGGCATTCACATCCTTTTAATTCACTGACATCCATATAACTGACGTCTTCTTTCATCATCAGATCCATAAACTGCCAAAAAGATTCTTCCTGATTGATGAGTTCAAAAAGAGTCAAATTAGGGCCAGGCAAAGCCCCTCCGGAGAAATCATCCTTTTCCGTTGCCGTATAGTCAATTACTTCTTTTCGAAGCCGGTAGTTTGCACAGCGACTGGCAAACAGGCAACGTTCACACCATCGGTTACAATAATTATCAATTCCGGGAATCAAAACTTGGTCGGAGGAAATTTCCTTTTTACTTTTTTTCTCTTTCATCATCGTCGATTTTCTATTAATGCAGAAAAGCCTAAAAATGAACCCATAAAATGGGAAAAAAGTAACTTCAAACGATTGCATCCTTCCCATGAAAAATGATTAACAATTTATTAATCAAATTCGTATGAAAATTCATATCTTTGCGATCCAAATAGCTATGTCATGCTATACGATTGAGAAACAACATTTTATAATCAATAAAGGAGGATTCAAATGAATCAGAAAATGAATCGAAAAAATGTGTATACCTTTGGAAATAAAGAAGCTGAAGGAAAAGCAGACATGAAAAACCTGCTGGGTGGTAAGGGTGCTAACCTGGCGGAGATGAACCTTATCGGCGTTCCGGTGCCTCCGGGATTCACCATTACTACCGAAGTATGTACCGACTATAACCGCCTTGGGAAAGACGCCGTTGTCGAAATGCTGAAACCAGAAGTAGAAGCAGCCATTACCAAACTGGAAAGTATTATGGGTGCTGGTTTTGGTGATAAAGAAAATCCATTACTTGTTTCCGTACGCTCTGGAGCCCGTGCCTCCATGCCCGGAATGATGGATACTGTACTCAACCTGGGACTAAACGACGAAGCAGTGGCCGGAATTGCTAAAAAATCCGGAAATGAACGCTTTGCATGGGATTCATACCGTCGTTTTGTTCAAATGTACGGCGATGTGGTTATGGGAATGAAACCAGCCTCAAAAGAGGAGCATGACCCATTCGAAGTAATTATCGAAGCCATTAAAGAAGAACGGGGCGTTGAACTCGACACCCAATTAACAGTAGACGATCTGAAAGAAATGGTTCGTCGCTTTAAAGCAGCCGTAAAAACGCAAACGGGTCAGGAATTTCCTACGGATCCATGGATCCAGCTATGGGGATCAGTACTGGCGGTTTTCGACAGCTGGAATAACGAACGTGCCAAACTGTACCGCAAACTGGAAGGTATCCCCGATGAATGGGGAACAGCAGTGAATGTGCAGGCAATGGTATTTGGGAATATGGGCGAAAGTTCTGCCACCGGGGTTGCTTTTACACGCGACGCAGCAACGGGTGAAAATATTTTCAATGGCGAATACCTGATCAATGCCCAAGGTGAAGATGTGGTAGCCGGAATCCGTACCCCACAACAAATCACAAAAGAAGGATCACAACGCTGGGCCCAACTGGCCAATATCTCAGAACAGGAAAGAGCCGAAAAATATCCGTCACTGGAAGAAACCATGCCGGAACTTTATAAACAACTGTTCGAAACGCAAAATAAACTCGAAAAACATTACGCCGATATGCAGGACCTCGAATTTACCATTCAGGAAGGTAAATTATGGTTACTTCAGACACGTAACGGAAAACGCACCGGCGCTGCCATGGTACGAATCGCAATGGAAATGCTGGACGAAGGGATGATTAATGAAGAAACGGCACTCCTTCGCGTCAGCCCAAACCGTCTGGACGAACTGCTTCACCCGGTTTTCGAAGAACAGGCATTACTCGATGCCACCCCGATTACCAAAGGGCTTCCAGCTTCTCCAGGCGCAGCCACAGGTCAAATTGTTTTCTTTGCTGATGAAGCAAAAAACTATGCAAATACCATTCTGGTTCGTACGGAAACCTCTCCCGAAGATTTGGAAGGAATGAATATCGCCAACGGCATCCTTACGGCCCGCGGAGGGATGACCTCGCATGCCGCTGTTGTAGCCCGGGGAATGGGAAAATGCTGTGTATCAGGTGCCGGCGCCATTCGTGTTGATTACAAAAAAAGGACTCTTACCGTCGATGGTAAAACGTTTAAAGAAGGAGCCTGGATTTCGCTCAACGGGTCCACAGGACAGGTATACGAAGGGCATGTAAAAACCATCGACCCGGAATTGAGTGGCAACTTTGGCCAACTGATGGAACTATCCGACAAATACGCTAAAATGCTGGTGCGCACCAATGCCGACACACCGCACGATGCCACCGTAGCCCGTAACTTTGGAGCTCAGGGTATCGGATTATGCCGTACCGAACACATGTTCTTTGAAGGCGAAAGGATTAAAGCCGTACGTGAAATGATTCTTTCTGAAAAAGAAGAAGGCCGCAGAGCCGCTCTCGCCAAAATCCTCCCTTACCAACGGAAAGATTTTGAAGGAATCTTTGAAGCCATGCAAGACCTGCCGGTAACAGTACGCCTGCTCGATCCGCCTTTGCATGAATTTGTTCCCCATGAAGAAAAAAATCAGCGCGAAATGGCCGAAGAGATGGGCATCTCTATTGAAGAGGTACAGAAAAAAGTGCACGATCTCGCTGAATTCAACCCAATGCTTGGTCACCGTGGTTGTCGGCTTGGTAACACTTATCCTGAAATCTCCGAGATGCAGGCTCGTGCGATCATTGAAGCAGCCCTCAATCTGAAAGCGAAAGGAATCCATGCAGTACCGGAAATAATGATCCCATTAACTGGTACGGTAGAAGAAATGCGTATGCAGGAAACCATCGTCAGAAATACCGTTAAAAAGGTCTTCGAAGAACGCGGAGATACCGTAGAATACCTGGTAGGAACCATGATTGAAATTCCCAGGGCTGCACTCACAGCAGACCGGATTGCTGAAAGCGCTGAATTTTTTAGCTTCGGTACCAATGACCTAACGCAGATGACCTTCGGATACTCAAGAGACGATGCCGGAAAATTCCTGCCGGTATATCTCGAAAAAAACATTCTGAAAGAGGATCCATTCCAGGTACTGGATCAGGAAGGCGTGGGCCAACTGGTTAGAATGGGCGTTGAAAGAGGACGATCAACCCGTAAAAACCTCAAAATTGGTATTTGTGGCGAGCATGGCGGAGAGCCCAGTTCAATAGAATTCTGCCATAGAGTTGGCATGAACTATGTGAGCTGTTCACCCTTCCGCGTGCCGATCGCACGTCTGGCGGCTGCGCAGGCTGTTCTTAAAAACAAATAAACAATACGTAGTATGCTATAGTCAAAGGCTGTCCATGCGGGCAGCCTTTTTTATTCGCCTTGGCGATTATCCTTATAAACCATTCCAGCGCTAAAGGCCTAAAGGGTAAAAAAATTCAGTATTGCATAATTATCTTTAGATTATCATCCACAGAAGAAAAACATATTTTAATCTCCTCATTATTTTCCTTCCGAAAACGTTTGCAACATCAGTAATATTTGTAATTTTGTGCTTTGGATAATCCATAAAACCACAAAATCTTCGTTCATGAATCCTAAATCCATTTTGCATGAAGCTGTAAAGGCTCACCCCGGTGTACTTGATAACCCCGGTAGAAAAGATCTGATCCAACGCTCGGTAGATAACCGTGAAGCCATGATTAATAAAAATGGCGCACTCGCCACATGGACTCCCACAGAATCAACAGGAAGAAGCCCTAAAGATACACTGATTGTTCAACATCATGACACCCAGCATACTATTGACTGGACTTCGCCGAACAATATCCCGATCCCAGAGGAAACCTTTGATATGATCCTTCAGGATGCCATCCAATTTATGGCCGAAACAAAAGAGATTTATGTCACTGACCGTGTTATTGGAGCCGACAGTGCCTATGCGTTACCGGTAAAAACAATTACCAGCCACGCGCTACATGCGCTTTTCACCGACAACATGTTCAGGCCAGTAATGGCAGATATTCAGAATAGCTGCTTCTACGAAAACGGCTTTACCCTGCTTGCACTCCCCTATCACAAACTTGACCCTGAAAAATATCACGGAAAACTAAGAAAAATGCCCGACGGCTCCACCTCCAATATGGTGGTCGCTATGGATTTCGACCGCAGAGTTGGCATAATTGTCGGTTCAGCGTATATGGGTTCTATAAAAAAAATGCTCTTTACCGTTATGAATTATCTTTTACTTTTTGAAGATATTCTGCCATTGCACTGTAGTGCCAATGAAGGAAAAGACGGGAAATCGGCCCTTCTGCTTGGGCTTTCGGGAACAGGAAAAACAACCCTTTCAGCCGACCCCGAACGCCTGCTGCTCGGTGACGATGAACACGGTTGGGGCGATTCGGGTATTGCCAACTTTGAGTACGGATGCTACGCAAAAATGATTGATATCAACCCGAAAAAAGAACCGGATATCTATGACGCAGTTATGCACCAGGATGATTACCTGAATCACGGCGCAATTATTGAAAATGCCATGATTTATCCCAACGGTGAAGTGGATTATTACGACGATCGTTTTACACAGAACAGCCGGGCTTCCTACCCGCTTACCATGCTAAAAACCATCAAAGAATCCTCAAAAAGCGTTCATCCTTCAACTATCCTGTTTCTTACCGCCGACGCCTATGGTGTATTACCGCCGGTTTCGAAGCTAAACCCTGATCAGGCTATGCTCTGGTTCCTAATGGGCTATACCAGTAAACTTGCCGGAACAGAAACCGGAATCAAAGAACCTCAGGCCACTTTTTCAAGGTTCTTCGGAGCGCCATTTATGCCCGGACTCCCTGATATCTACGCCCGAATGCTGGGTGAAAAAATGGAAAAACACAATACAGAAGTCTATTTGATTAATACCGGTTGGACAGCAGGCCCCTACGGAAAAGGACACCGAATCGATCTAAAGTACACACGTGCAATGGTCAATGCCGCATTCTCAGGTGCTTTGTCGAATAGCGAGTATTCCTACGATAAAATCTTCCACCTTAATATACCGGCCACGTGTCCCGGAGTACCGCAGGACATACTCTTTCCTCAAAGCACTTGGAAAAACAAAGAAGAATACCTCGAAACAGCACAAGTACTTGCAAAACAATTCTCCGATGCCTTTGACAAGGCCTACGGCGATAAAAATATCAGCAAAAAGGTGACCAGCTATTGCCCGGGCAAATAACCATACCGCTTTACAACGGTTAGCTTACAGATACACACGGCGTTACCTACTTACACTCCGAAAATTGACGATATTATCCTGTAGATAATATCCTTTGCGGTTATTGTTTGGAGATGTGTTACCTTTGGCGTCATGAATTATCTGACTGTTGAACATCTGACAAAATCATACGGAGAAAAACTTCTTTTTGAGGATATCTCCTTTTCCATTGAGCAGGGTTCCAAGGTAGCACTTATCGCCAACAACGGAGCAGGAAAAACTACACTTCTCAATATCATCACAGGAAAAGACATTGCCGATGATGGCACGGTGGATCTCCGAAAAGATATCCGTGTCACCTACCTCGAACAAAACCCATTTCTGCCGGATGATAAAACGGTTTTGGAAGCGCTCTTTGACTCCGATAATGCGTTGATAACATGTATCAGGGAATACAATGAAATTGTACAGAAGACGAATGAGTCAAACACGCCCGGGAACCAGGAAAAGATGCAGACAGCCATGGCGACCATGGACCGCATGGAGGCATGGGATTATGACTTCAAAATCAAGGAAATTCTGACAAAATTCAAGGTGCCGAGGTTTGACCAGCGCTGTGGCACGCTCTCCGGCGGACAGCGGAAACGCGTGGCTATGGCAAAGGCCTTAACGGAAGAGGTGGATTTCCTGATCATGGATGAGCCAACCAACCACCTTGACATTGAGATGATTGAGTGGATGGAGGAGTTTCTCAACAAACAGAAACTTAGCCTTTTCCTTATCACACACGACAGGTATTTCCTGGATAATGTGTGTGATGAGATTATAGAAATGGAGGGCCAGACCCTCTTCAAACATAAAGGAAATTACAGCAACTTCCTAAGAAGAAAGGCCGAAAGAGAGGATCAACTTTTAAGAGAGACAGAGCGGGCAAAAAGTGTTTATCGTACCGAGCTCGATTGGATGCGCCGACAACCGCAGGCACGCCAGCATAAATCCAAGGCACGTATCGACGCATTTTACCATTTGGAACAAATTGCTAAGCGCAAAAATCATGAAGAATCGTTCTCCTTTAAAATGCAAATGACTCGCCTGGGCAAAAAGATCATAGAGATGCACAACGTCAATAAACACTATGACGATCAGCTTATTCTTAAAAATTTTTCCTATACCTTTAAAAAAGAAGACCGCATTGGTATAGTGGGACCCAACGGAATCGGGAAATCAACTTTTCTGAATCTTATCACTAAGCTGGAAAAACAGGATACGGGCGAGATCATACATGGCGAGACCTTAAAAATTGGCTACTACTCGCAGGAAGGCCTGAATGTTCCCCGCGATAAAAGAATCATAAACATAGTTAAAGATGTAGCCGAGTCTGTATGTATTGGTGATACGTGGGTCTCGGCATCGGTTTTCCTTACCTTTTTCAACTTTGGTCCCGAATTGCAGTACAATTACTTCGATCACCTGAGCGGTGGAGAAAAACGAAGGCTCTTTCTGATTATGGTGCTGATGAAGAGTCCTAACTTCCTCATTCTGGATGAACCCACCAATGACCTCGACATCCAGACACTCACAACACTGGAAAACTTCCTCGAAGGATTTAAAGGCGTGCTGATGATTGTATCGCACGACCGCCTGTTCCTGGATAAACTGGTTGACCATGTATTTGCTTTTGAAGGGGAAGGAATAATCAAAGACTATCCCGGCAATTATACCGATTATTACCGAAAAAAAACAGCGATAGAGCGGGACAAAAAGAAGGAGGAGAAAGCACAAAAGCCTGTTGAGCAGCCTAAAACAAAACAAAAAACCAATAAACCTTCGTGGAAAGAGCAGCAGGAGTATAAAAAACTCGCAGAAGAGATCAACGCGCTGGAAGCAGAAAAAGCGGTGCTTACAGAAACAATGAATACATGCCCGCCCGAAGAGCACGAAAAAATACGCATCGCAGGAGAACGCTTTCAGACAATAACCGATTTACTCGATGAAAAAGAATTACGATGGTTAGAGCTGGATGAACTTATGCACTAATTTAACTATTATGATATGGCTCACCACGGAGAATCGTAAAACCACGATATAACTGTTCCATAAAAAACAAACGCACCATCTGATGCGAAAATGTCATGGAGGATAATGAAAGCTGATAATCGGCACGACGATACACCTCCGGAGAAAACCCGTAAGCACCTCCCACAACAAAGACCAAACATTTAATTCCGGCATTCATTCGCTGCTGAAGAAAACCGGCAAAGGAAACCGAGGTATGCATCTCCCCTTTTTCATCCAACAACACCACATAATCATCGGCCGCTATTTGTCGTAACAGCAACAACCCTTCCTGATTCCTGCGCACATCAGGACTCATATTTTTCGTCGGTTTGAGATCAGGAAGCACCATCACTTCCAAGCCGGCATAATGCACCAATCGTTTATGGTAGATGGCCAAGGCTTCGTCCAGATACCCCTTATCGGTTTTTCCCATCATCAAAATTCTGATTTTCATTTTTCTAACGGATTGGTGTGATACAGAACACAATGCTAAAATACAGCCAGGCGACAAATTATTTGCTGGAAAGCACAAAAATATTAAATTTGCTGAAAGCAAATAAAATAATGGCCATTTCATCAACAATACCCCGCAGTCTTTTTCTTCTGATCGTACTTACCCTCTCCGGTTTTTTCTGTATTGCACAGGCCGATGCGACAGAAATAATCAATCAAGCCATAGAAAAAGGGAACAGCAAAACCCTTTCCACCTATTTTAACACCACGCTTGAACTGGTGTTCCCTGACAACGAGGGAAGCTATAGCAAAACACAGGCAACGGTAATGGCCCATGAATTTTTCACCCTTTATCCACCAACCTCCTTTACGATAAAACACAGCGGCCGGTCTGCTGATCAATCTCTCTTTTGTCTGGGGGAATACAAAAGCAAAGGAACCCTCTTTCGCACCTATTACTTATGCAGGGAACAAAATGAAAAATTAATCATTTTTCAACTCCATTTTGAAAAAAAATAAATCCAGCGGGGTATGTCGGTAAAACCAAAAAACCAGGATCTCTGGAAAAACTTAAACAAAATTGGATTTATCCGCCGGTTCTTCAACCGTGCAGCGCTAAAAAATCTTCCCTTTTCGGGCGGACTGGAATTGCGAAGCGTATTAAAGCTTTTCATCCGTGGGCTGGATAATGGATTTTTGGGGGTACGAGCCGGAGCGATATCCTTTCATTTTTTTTTAGCGATGTTCCCGGCCATCATAACCATTTTCACGGTTATTCCTTATATTAAAATAGCTGATTTTCAAGAGCTTTTATTAAATATCATCAACACTTTTATTCCCGATGATTCATGGGAGATGGTCAGGCATACCATCGAGGATATCATTCTAAGGCCACGTGCCGGTCTGTTGTCACTCTCCTCATTGCTGACTCTGGTATTTACCTCCAGCGGAATCAGTATGATGATTGCTGCCTTCAATAACACCTATCACTATATCGAATACCGCCCATGGATACGACGAAGGGGTCTTTCCATTGTGCTTGCTATTGTCATTACTTCGTTACTCATTGTCATGCTTACCCTGCTGACCTTCGGAAATATTGCCCTGAATTTTTTAGTTGACCAAGATATTATCCGCAGCGAAAACAGCATTCTTCTCTATCAAATTGTACGCTTTTTCTTAATCGTACTCTTACTTTTTATTGCCATCTCGATCCTGTACTATTTTGCTCCTGCGAAACGAAAGAAATTTAGTTTTATTTCCCATGGCGCACTCATCACGATCCTGTTAAGTGGAATCACCACTGTGCTGTTTAATTTTTACATCCATAACTTTGGGCAGTACAACTATTTGTACGGGTCATTGGGGGCCTTAATAATTTTTTTAGTATGGATTTATCTGAATGCGGTTATTCTGTTAATCGGTTTTGAATTCAATGCAGCAGTAGTTCAGGCACGGGATGACAAAAAAATCAATACGCAGGTGATTTAGAACAGGGCTAACCCTTCGTTATCCGGTATTTACACCTATACTTTTACATTCACCCACCCTGTTTTCCTGAAAATAGCCGTCGGATAATACCCCAATAGGCCTCGATGCGCTCATTAATATCCGGAGAAATCCGAAAAATATACACAATAAAAACATAAAACAAACTTACAAATGTGCTTCGTAGTATCAGATCCATGAGATGGTTTTTTAACACCGGGAAAAAAGAGGTTACAAAAATCGAAAGGGGTATCAGCACAAAGGTTATTCCAGTTTTAAAAGAAAAAGGGAAAAACTGATATTTTCTATAAATAATAAAAACACGGAGAAAGTCATGAATCACTTTACTAAAGAATGAAGCCATTGCGGCACCCACCAAGCCCCAAATCGGGATAAAAATAAAATTGGTTGCAATAACTAACAACATAAACCCAAGAAGCAGAAACGAATGCAAACGATATGCAGGAGAAGTAGTCAGCAAATTCGCACTGACCCCTGAAGCCATATCCGCCAGATGAGCCAATCCAATGAAAACAATCACGAGTTTCCCTGCACGGTAGGGTTCATCGAGTATCCAAAAGACATTTTCAAGGTTAACCATTAAGCCCACAAACACTAACCCTCCTACCACCAATTGTGTAATACATGATTTTTGATAAATAGAGGCAATAAGTGAAAGGTCATTCTTCTTCCAGGCTTCAGCAAGATATGCCGAAGAAATTTTGGTCAACGAACGGGAGGGCAAGGCCACCACAGAGCCAAAAAAGAAAGCAGTCGAATAGATTCCTGTTGCATCAAGACCTAAAAACCGCTCCACCATGATCCGGTCAATATTGATGGTTAAAATCCCCATGAAGCCAGCAACAATGCCATAAAGGCTAACGCTGATCAACTCTTTTCGCAACTCTTTTGTGATAAAACCATAGCCGGGATGCAGATTAAAATCATTACGAATAATAAGATATATAATAATGATGAAGGAAGGCAACGCATAGGAAAGCGTATATCCAAGAATGAACTGATGAAAATCGAAAATATTTAACACATAGAACAGGATCGCCAACAATACACCGAACCGGACTACAAACTCTTTCAAAAATAAACCTATGGTGGCGTTAAACAAGACCTTCGTATAATTATCGAGGAATGAAAACAACAACAAAGAGAAGAATAGCGGAATCACATAATAGATGTATTCAGTAATCAAAGCGGAATCTCCCGCCTTTTCGGTTGTAAAAAATCCACTCAGCGCAATAAACACAACAAACCCCAATGCGAATCCGAAGGCATTTACACTTAATCCGAGATTAAGAAACCCATTATGATGCTGCGCTTTCGACCGAAAATACGGAAAAAGACGGGTAGTGGCGCTGTTAAACCCCAGCGAGGAGAACTGGGCAAAAACAGTCGCATACGCCATGAGGATGTTGACCAATCCCACTTGATCAGTTGAGAACAAACGGGGAAGTAAGATGCCGGTATTTACGAGGCCCAGAAGGGCTCCTGCGTAAATAATAAGGGTACCTGTTATTGACTGCTTTCTGATGGTTCCCATAAACGTTTAGTTCTCCTTCCTTGTTTTTAGCGACCGGATACCGCGAAGTATTCTGTTACTGCATTCTCCATCAATACGATAAACCCGTGCCGCGACAAATTCTCGATACGCATCATGATTTATCGAATAATTGTTCTCCTGCAAAACATCAAACCACTTCTCCAGCGACTCTTTATCCTTCGCCGGTAGCCCAACACCACTCTTTATATAACCTAAACTATCCAGTCCAAGATAATCCAGCACAACCAATGGTTTATTAAAATAAACAGTTTCAGCGCCTACGGTGCTAAAACAGGTTATCACTGCATCAGAAGTACTTAGTAATTGATACAGATCTGTAGTGGTATCGATGAAAACATGGCTGGCGGGGAATTGCCTGGCGATAGAATAAAAGTAATCCAATTCGTTAAATTCGGCCGGATGAGGCCGGATAATTAACGAAAGATCCGGCCGGGCGCCTAATGCCTCCACTACATCTGCAGCAGCCCGGAACCGCAATTGGGCATTTCGCTGGGGCTGGCTGGCATACAGAATAATCCGCTTCGCGTTCACCTTCATCGTATTCAACCGGGGGATGATATCCGTTCGTAATTGCCCGCAGATTGTCAATCCCACCTCTGGATAATTGCACGCATTTACAAGTATCTTTTTCCAGTGTTCACCCCAGATAAAGGTCTTGTCAACCATAACACAATTCTTGCGATCCAAAGCCGTATAAGCATACGCCATATGCGCGCCATAAATACTTCCATGTTGAATTCCTGCTGTGGGTATATTATTGGAAGAGGCGGCATCCAATATCGTTTTATAATTCGCACTATTTTCATCCAAAGCGGTAATCGTGCTGATTTTATGTTTAGAAAAATAAAACCGGAAGACCAGATTTTTAAATAAAAAATAACGACTGGATGGCATCAGATCGATAATTTTCCGCAAAATAAAACGTTCCTCTTCCGACAACATGCCTGAAGCAATAAGGGAAAGATGATCAGACAACTGAGTCATTTTACTTTTTAATTCTTTCCACCATACAGGATAAAACACGGTTTTTAGTAGGATACGCTCTACATGCACTTTAGGAATCCCCCGGTAGGAAGGCTGATAATAGTTTTTATGTTTTACAAGCCGCGGTGCGCCCTTTTCAAACGAGGGCATACTTGTATCCGTCAACAAAACAAACGGGTCATCCAATCTTTCGAAAAGATATTCCAGATAAGGATTCCCCTCTATACGATTTCCCTGCAAACTGAGCATAGGAACATATCGTTCACTAAAAAGAAGGAGCTGTTTGGTCGTCAGTTTTCCTGTTGAAGAACCCGTTAAACCTCTTCGAAAAAAATGAGCGAGGTAGGCCAGTTGTGCCAATTGTGACTTGCGGGGCGAGGAACCTTTACAATAGGAAAAATGCGAATTGCAAAGAATGTCATCAGGCAAAAATTCAGTACCATAATAATCAACGGCTTGATACTGTCCAAGAAGCGTTTTCAGCGCTGATTTCAGGAGTAAATAATTCTGAAGAGCATAATAAATACGAAATTTATGGTAATGCCAGACATGGGCACCGTCAAGAGTCAAAAGCTCCGAAACCGACTGGCCATTGATCAGACCATCGCCAAAATTATTAATTATCTCCTTTGAATCCAGGCTTATTTGCTTCTGCAACGTTTCTGAAAGTAAGTATTCCTTACTTTCTGGAATCTGAAAAGTACTGACATAATGAAACCGGTCGACAGAAGTCATTGCATCCACTTTATGGCGTTCAGCGGGTGTCAGAAACCGGTTCAGTACGATCGCTTTTTCAGCCTTCATGATAAACCCCCTCCAAGAGTTCAGTCAATCGGTTGGTCAAAGCTTTCCGGGAATACATTTCCCTGTCAAACGCCGGATTTATCGGAGTAAACGATTGATATAAAAGACTATAAACCGACTGCACAATGCATTCCGGGGAGCAATCAAAGGGCAGCATCATACCAATACCAGCATCCCTTAGAATCCGGGCCGCATCGCCATCCTCCGGTCCAATGCCCAGAACAGGTGTGCCGCTTGCAATGTACTCAAATAACTTCCCAGTCAAAATTGCTTTGGAGTTGGGGGTGTTGTTAATGGGAAGATAAAGCAAATCGGCCGAGCGCAACAAACCTCCAATTTTGCTATGGGGTACATAGGCGATAAAAGAAACCAAATCTTGTAATCCAGCCTGCTCAACGGATGCACGGACAGCGGCATCGCTCTTTCCGATCAGCTCTACAACAAGTTTCTTTGTAAACAATTTATGATCATTCATTTTCTTGATGGCCTGCCAAAAGCTATTATAATTTCGGTCCTTATTCATGGCCCCCACATGCCGGATGGTAAAGGTGTCAGAATTTCGTTCTTCAGGAGCGTTAGGGTCACCCATATCATCCGCATCAAATCCATTGGTAATTACATCCACATTTCTTCCTCCGAGCTTCTCCAGCAGCCGTGCACTTTCCCACCCCACCGTAACAACACGGTCGGCCCGCTGAAGTACCTCCCGTTCCATACGATGATGCTTCCTGTCAGCATACCCGGTGAGCATCAGCTGGTCATAAAAATCAATACCGGTCCAGGGATCACGAAAGTCAGCCACCCAAGGGATATCAAGCTTATGCTTAATTCCCAATGCAATAAGATGCATACTGTGCGGAGGCCCTGTCGATACCATTACATCTGCAGGATTTTCCCGAAGATACCGGGTAAGAAACGTTATCGAGGGCCGGATCCAAAATTTTCGTGCATCGGGAATAAAAAGATTCCCTCGGATCCAAACTGCGATCTTGTCTTTGAGGCCGGGTTTTCGCCCTTCATCCAGAAAACCGGCATTCACGCTTTCTTCTTTTCCCCTCCCTGTAAATCTCTTATAAAAAGAATAAGGCTCCTTTATGGGTTTTCTGATTACTTCACATCCTTCAGGTATATCCTGTTCCAGGGAGGCATCGATGGCCGGGACTTCAGGGTTTTCCGGGGTATAAATCAGCGGATACCATCCTTTTTCCGGCAAATATTTAGAAAACTTCAGCCAGCGTTGTACGCCTGCACCACCTCCGGGAGGCCAGTAATATGTGATAATCAGTACGCGTTTCATTTTTGTTCAGATGCCTGAACACCTTTTGGCTTGTTTTTGAACTCCATAAAAATATATCCGGCGACCATCAGCAATAACAGAATACTTCCAATCCATGCCAGACGTTCTCCGGCAAAATATGATGAGGGTTCAAACCGCCACTCCACGGTATGCATACCTTCCGGCAGCAACATTCCACGAAGCACATAATTGGCTCTGAAATAGGGATATTCCTCTCCATCCACAAAGGCTTTCCATCCTTTGTCATAAAATATCTCAGAAAAAATAAAAACCTGATCCCTTACGGTACTATATTCATAAACGAGATGATTGGGTGCATAGGAAGCCAAAGTAATCGATGAAGCAGAATCCATTCCTGGCCTATAATCTTCCAGCTGACCTGCAAAACGTTTGTCCACCAGGGCTTCCAATGATGGATCAATACGGTTAAGTTCTGTAATTTCCATATCAGCGTTTTCAACCATCCGCACATTGGCAACAGGCCATGCATTTCCACAGGCATGGATATTTTTTATTGCCACGGTTGCGGGATTATAGATGAAATAACGGGTATTCAGCATATTCACCACCTTCATTTCATCCATAGCCACACTCACCGCCAGACTGCTGGGTTCCGCCTGTAAAACCTGTAAAAAACGTTCGATTTCCGGCACCAGGTGATGATCAATCAACTCCTGATAACGACGCAACTTAGCGCCATGATAACCCCCTACCGAGTGGTGATAATAACTGGTCCGGGAGTCGTTAAAAGGGTTGTTCAGATTCAGGACACGATAGGTACCCTCCGTATCCGCCAGGATACTTTTGGAGGCTTCGGTGAGTGGAATTTCGCTATTCAACGCTCTTTTGGAAACAAAACTATCCTTGTTTAGGTACCGTTTGTTTACCGGTAACTGATCGGCGAGAATAAGAATACCCAACAGAAGTATAAAAAAATATTTTTTTAGTTTCCCGATGCTGAAAAAATAGGTTATTCCTGCACCCAACAGCACAAATACCACGGTTCGCCATGCATCAGCACGAAAAACAGCAATACGGGCACTTTTAATACTATCAATAAAAATATGGTATTCAGGCGACAAGGAAGCAAACATGGCAGTTTCCTGCTGACTAAAAAAAGAAAAGAAAGTTTGAGGCAGCAGAGCAAAGACAAAAGTTACACCCGCGGTCAACAGCAAGGCCAAAGGGAAAGCGTTTTTTTGTTTTTTTAGCACCGTCGGGTCATCGATCAGTTTTTTAACAGCAAAAATGGCCAAAAGTGGCATAGTCAGTTCAGCAATAACCAATGTCATCGATACGGCCCGAAATTTATTATACCCTGGAAAATAGTCCAGCATCAGATCGGTGAGCCACATCATATTTTTCCCCCATGCCAAAACAAACGACAGGACGGTAGCCGTCAATAGCCACCATTTATATCGGCCTCGCACAATAAAAAGGCCCAGAATAAAAAAGAAACAAACAATAGCACCGACATAAACCGGCCCGGAAGTAAACGGTTGATCACCCCAATAATGGTTAATCTGATTTTGTGCAAAAGCCTGCCGGAACTGACGGTCGACCTTTTCCATGGCGTGTTTGTTATTGGCGAGCAATCCAGAGGCGCCACCCTTAACATTAGGAATTAACACACTCCAGGTTTCGCCCAGTCCGTAACTCCATTGTGTTGCGTAATCCTTATCGAGGCCCGAGGTTTGATTTTCGGTATTAAAAGTAAGCTCCGATTCGCCCCTGATCGTTTCACGGCTGTATTCATAGGTAGTAAGCAAAGTGGTGGCATTCAATAAAAGTGCAATAACAATGCCTCCAGCAAGAATCAGAGAACGTTGAATAAACGCTACCAATTGTTTACGACGGAGGTCATACATTAGTTCTACAAGCACATAGAGGAGCAAAGCCAGCATCAGGTAATAGGTAATTTGAAGGTGGTTGGCGGCCAGTTCGAGCGAAAGGGAAAGGGCAAAAAGGATTCCACCCAACCATCGGTTTTTACGATACGTAACCAGCACACCCGCTGTTACCAATGCCATATAAGCAATGGCGTGTACTTTTGAATTATGACCCGCTTCGATGATAATAAAAAAGTAAGAAGAAAAGCCGAAGGCAAGCCCGCCGACAATGGCGAGCCAAGGGTTAACGCCAAAGACAACCAAAAGGATGAAGAAAGAGAGAAACAGGAGGAATACCTGCCATATTGGAGAAGGCAGGCCCAGCCGCAACAGCCGATCGATTTTAGTGCTGATGTTGGCATCAGATTTCATGGAAATCTGATAGGCAGGCATTCCGCCAAACATGGAGTTGGTCCATAAGGGTTCTTCACCGGTTTGCGCCCGGAAATCGACAATTTCCTTTGCCATTCCTTTATGGTTAATAATATCGCCTTGTTGTAATTTTTTACCTTCGAGAACAGAAGGGAAATAAGCAAAACAGAGGATCAGATAAATAATAATGGCAGCGAAATATGGCACTAATTTTCGAATAGAAAGAGAGTTCATGGTGTTCTGATTGGTTAATTTATTCCTTAGGTGTTTCGTCGTCTATATCCTCAAAATCAACGTATTCGGCCGCATCAGCATTTACTTTTGGCCGGGCATCACCGGAGCGCCGGATATGGATCTCCCCTTCACGCCCATTTGCCGTCCGGCCTTCATATTTTTCCTTCTGCTTTTTTACATACCGGCTAACGAGCCAAGGTAGAACATACCGGCCCATAATCCGGAATAACAGATAAAAGAAAAAGAGAAAAAGGAGAATACGATAAAATGTCATAGTTCTTTTGCTATAGCGTCAAAAGTACAAATTTCTAGGCAGGTGCGGGGTTTCCGAAAGGAAAAAAAAACGGATAAATCACCGGGATACAAAAATAGCCGTCTGCAGGAAGCAAACGGCTTGTATGGTGTGAAAGTATACGATCAACGATTACTTTTTAAACATCTCGTCGGAAACGGTAAGTACTTTACGTCCTTTAGCTCGTCGGCGGGCCAGTACTTTTCTTCCGTTCACTGATTCCATGCGGGATCTGAATCCATGCTTATTCTTCCTTTTACGTACCGATGGTTGAAATGTCCTTTTCATTGCTGTTCAAATTTGGACTGCAAAATTAATCATTTTTTTTTCTTCACCAAATCAGAATCAAAAAAAAGTGCTACACCTGAGAAAATAACAGGAGCAGCACCTTTTCCATTGTGATTACTTCACGGGGATATTTTTAAGAGTTTCGACCAGAAAGTCCCAGAATTTTTGCACGGTACCGATATGTACCTTTTCATCGGGGCTATGCGGGTAGCGAATAGTGGGGCCAAAAGAGATCATATCCCAATGGGTATAAACAGCACCCAATAACCCACATTCCAGTCCGGCATGAATGGCTTTAATTTCGGGTATTTTCCCGTATTTCTCCTGATAAACGCCCTGCATTACTTTCAGGATATCAGAATCGGGATTTGGTTTCCACCCGGGGTATTCTCCGGTAAATGAGACCTCAGCACCAGCCAGTAGAAAAACACTTCCCATCATCGTACACAGATCCTTTTTGGCTGAATCCACTGAACTCCGAAGCAGGCAATTGACCACTACTTTATGGTTGTCGATTGTTTTTATAATGGCCAGGTTCGTGGAAGTTTCCACCGTACCCTGCATACTGTCACTCATACGAATCACGCCGTTAGGACATCCGCAAACTGCATAAATCAATTTTTCTGCTGTAGGTGCATCCATAACAAAATCGGGCATTTCCACAGGGCTGACCTCCACTTTTAGGCCCGGTTCAGTGCGGCTGAGTTCATGTTGAACCACAGCTTCAAAATCAGCAACACACTTTTTCAGTTCTTCTCCACGGCCGTCCTCGATCAAAATCGTTGCATACGCATCGCGGGGGATGGCATTACGCAGACTACCGGCATCAATTCCAGCAAGGCGAAGCCCAAAATGCTCCAGGCCATGGTACAGATAGCGGAAAAGGATTTTATTAGCGTTGCCCCTTCCGAGGTTGATATCCATACCGGAATGGCCGCCTTTAAGGCCGGTAACAGCAAGTTTAAAAGCCTTTTTTCCGGAAGGAGCTGACTCTGGAGTGAAAGTAAATTCAAAATTACCATCAATTCCACCGGCACAACCCACATACAATTCACCCTCATCTTCCGAGTCCATATTAATCAGGATATCGCCATAGAGCATCCCGGGTTTCAGGTTAGAAGCTCCAGTCATACCGGTTTCTTCATCCATAGTGATCAGAGCTTCGAGAGGGCCATGAACAAGGTTTTTATCGGCCAGTACGGCCATTGCGGCAGCCACACCAATTCCATTATCTGCGCCGAGGGTGGTTCCACGGGCAGTCACCCATTCCCCGTCCACATATGCGTCGATGGGGTCGCGGGTAAAATCGTGAAGCACGTCATTATTTTTCTGGGGCACCATATCGATGTGCGCCTGAAGGATGACTCCTTTGCGATTTTCCATCCCTTTGGAAGCCGGTTTACGGATGATCACATTGCCCACTTCATCCGCGATAGTCTCCAGACCGAGTTGGTTGCCAAAGGCTTTCATATAATCAATGGCTTTTCCCTCATGTTTCGAAGGCCTGGGGATCTGTGTTAAAGCATAAAAATGCTCCCACAAGGCTGTGGGTTTCAATTTTTTTATTTCTTCACTCATAAGAATAGTATTTAGTAGTTAAAAAAAGAGCCCGAAAGCTGTATAATTCTAACACATCTTCCGGGAAAATATTGTCATTGGGAGCCAATTAATGATTAAGCATCACCGGCATGACAAGCATAAGGATATCTTCTTCCGGAAATTCTGAATTTTCAGGATACAGAATTCCTGCACGGTTAGGGGCTGACATTTCGAGACGTACTTCTTCTGTTTCGATATTACTAAGCATCTCGAGTAAAAATTTTGAATTAAAGCCAATCTCCATGTCTTCACCATGATAGCCGCATTGCAGGCGTTCCTTTGCCTCGTTGCTGAAGTCAACATCTTCGGCGGATAATGACAGGTCGAGCCCCGAAATCTTCACGCGGACCTGATGGGTGGATTGATTGGCGAAGATGGAGACACGACGCAAGGCAGTGAGGAACGATAAACGGTCGATAGTAAGTACATTGGGGTTTTCGGTGGGAATCACTGCATTATAATTTGGGTATTTCCCGTCAATCAGACGACAAACCAGATTAAAATTCTTAAAGGTAAAAAAAGCATTCGAATCGTTATACTCTACCGCCACAGGGAAATCATCCGCTGCAAGAATATTTTTCAACTGGTTAAGGGGTTTCTTGGGCAGGATGAGCGAAACATTCTCATCGGCTTTTACGTCATGGCGTGTATATTTCACCAGTTTATGGGCATCGGTAGCCACAAAGGTGATATCGTCGGGGGTAAGTTCGCATAAGACCCCTGACATCACCGGGCGCAATTCATCGTTTCCGGTAGCAAAGATAGTTTTCATGATAGCACGTGCCAGGATATCAGAATTAATCGTTATCGCACTGGTATTTTCAGGCTCGGGTTTCTTGGGGTATTCATCGTGCTTATGGCCCGAAAGTTTAAACTTTCCTTCACCTGCAATCAGCTCTATGGCCATTGTTTCAGTATTAGCATTAAAACTCAATGGGATGTCAGAGAATGTTTTCAGGGTATCCATAAGAATTTTTGCCGGAACCGCCATTATTCCGGGTTCCTCCGCTTTGTCGAGCGGAATGGTTACCGACATAGTGGTTTCCAGATCCGAGGCAGTAACCACAAGATATTCATCCTGCAACTCAAAAAGAAAATCATCAAGAATCGGTAGTGTATTACTTGAATTGATCACCCCACTGATAGCCTGCAGATTCTTTAACAAGGCACTACTACTTACAATAAACTTCATATCTGTTTGTTTTTCAATTTATTACAAAAATAAAGGTAAAGAGCAAAACGAATGAACTTTTCCCTAGGCTAATGTATAAAAATAATCTCAGTATTATGGTGATGAATAAGACATCTTTTCAACAAAAGTCGACATTTTATTGGTTGTGGAGATGATATACTGATAAGGTTTTAACTCTTTTTCGCGTTTCAGTTTCCGGTGTTTATCCTTGGTATTGATAATAGCTTCGTTAAACTGCATGCTGGAGCTGATAGCCTGAAGGATGCCATCGGAATAGCTGAAAAAATACCAATTACCATCACCAACACGAAGTAAAATATTGATAACATCGGCAGATTGATGCCTTACCACCTCCACATATCCTTCTGCATATTTATTAATCTGGCGTTTTCCTATTTTTGAAATACCAATAGGCCCATGGGAAATAAATGAACGGGTGTAAGTATTCCAATACAAATGCAAATCACTGAAAAGAATTGAATAATCCAGGGCCTCCGGAAACCGGCGGAAGGTTCCATAAAGTGCAATTTCTCCGTTAAGTCGTTCGTAGGTTACCGGATCTACCATTAACGCCAACGCATTAAGGAACTCCTTCCGCGAAAGGCTGACACCCGGCAGTTCGGCAGCGGAAAAGGCTTTACCCATTGCATCGAGTGCATCCGCATTAAAGAAAAAATTTAACCCGGTAAGGAGTGCAAAATCCGTTGAATCAGGAATAATATAATGGGTCGACTTACCAAAATTTTTCATGGTAACCCGTTGAAAATCAACCCCTAAATCGATTTCTCCCTGCCCATCCATCACACAGCGTCTGACATTCAGATTCAGAAAATTTCCATTTTCGGGAAAACCAGCATAACGTACAGTATCACGAATACGATACTCTTCCGCAATGTTATCATACGTCATGACCCCGCTGGATTTCAGAATAAAAAAATCAGTTTGTTTTCTAAGTGTTCCAAAAAATACAGGATAAATTCGATTTGCTATCGTTTCGAAAGCCAACCCCGTATAAACCGGTTTATTTTTTACATCAACGAGTGAATCATGAGAGGGTAAACTAACGTTATCCGGGTTAATGGGCTGATTTACCTTTACCCAGGTTTCCTCTTCATAACAATCCTGACGAAGACGGAATCCCCCATCAAAATTAAGATACTTATCCTTGGAAATCAGGGTAATATCACCATAAAAATCAATTACCGGGCTAACCTGAAACGGCCTGTTTTGAGGAATTTCAGCCTGAGCAGTGATATTCCCGGCTTTGTTGACCGACAATTGAGTAAAAGCAATCGGCTGTACTTCATCAAAGAGATTATAATAATCATAAAATCCGTTTCCTGAAATGGAATTTTTCCCGCGGATTGTGACATTCGCATCATAGATTGTATGGTATTTATGCAAAGAATCAGCAATGATCACAGCCTGAGTGAGCGGAGCAATTTCGGCATCGCTAAATATGGTCACCAGTCCATTGCCAGGAAAGAGAGCCCCATCCCCAATACGGATCAGTTTCACATCGCTGGCACGAATCACATTCTCATTCAGGTCGTAGGCCGCCTCCAAACAAAAAAAGCGTAACGAATTCTTATCAATGGGCATGGAGACAAATTCCGAACCGCTAAAGTCAATATCCATGAGTTTAATATAGCTTAACGTATCAAGCCCATCCATGCGCATTGCAATATTATTCCGCAAGTCGATACGATTTTTTTGCATATCCCAGTCAAATTCATCCATGAAACAGGAGAATTTATTCACCGGAAATTTTACTACCGATCCTTTTCCATGAGTACGGAAGAGTCCGGTATGGTTAGAAAAATCGATGGAAGAGCTGTACACATAGGTCGAGAGTGCCAGTCCTGAATCATCCAGAGTAGATAATTCCAACGTAGTAGTATCAGTAACAAAACGATGCGAATAAAACCGAAAACGGTTCGATTTCATGGTGGCATACCCAAACTCCGCCTTTCCATCGCCCATAAGGTAATCAGGGGTATAGGTCAGCTGACCGTCGAAACCAAGCCGTCCGTTAAAAATATCAAAAGCACGCTCTTTTTCATTTCGAATCACCATGGCATCTTGATAAGGCAGCCAAAGTACCTGCGACTTTGACATTGCTACGGCCGGATATTCCACCGGCCCGGTCAGGGGGGAAATCTGCATGGTGTCGATGGAGGTTTTCATGGAATCGGGATAAAATAAAAAATCAGCTGAATGAAGGTTGGCCGTGAGGTATTCCAGCCTTCCATTGCCGTGCATTCCCGCATTACTTAACGACAACCGGTTATAAAAGTGTCCTTTGCCTCCGTATACGGGCAATCCGGTATCCGGGACCGGAGTTTCAAAACCCAGGGAAAAGTCGCTCTGCACCTTCAGCGGTTGGACGATATCCGGAAAGATTCCGGCGCTTTCCAACTTTCCCGTAAATTCCAGCTTATCGGGAACAAACGTATTCAGGCTATCGAAGGTAAAGGGATCAACGGTATAATAAAAGGCATCACGATCGTATATTCCCCCGTGTATTTTATGATCATCATAATATACAAAAGCTTTATCCAGATTAGTAAAAACCGGATACTGCGGATAATCTTCCAATCCGCTCTTATTAAACGGCATATCAATCATCAGGTACCCGTTTAAATTCTGGATAGCCGTTTGCACCTTTTGCAGTTTTGGATTCCCGTACGCATCGGTTTCACCGGTGCGGATCATAAAAGTCAGGGAGTCGATCTGAGGAAGATTCAATTTAAATGTATCATATTCGAACGAACAACTATCGGCATAAAAGTCAAGCAACCCTGCTTTTATTAAACCAGAAAAAGTGAAGTCACGACCTCTCTTTAAAACCAGCTCACGGTTGGCTGGATAGATCACTACCCGCTGTGAATCACTTAAAAAAACCGTATTCACTCCACGGATTTCCTGATCAAAAGTAGTTAGATCCAGTTCCCCGTGTGTAGTGTTTTTTATTTCGGAAAGAATAGAGAGCACATCATAATCACGTTTTTTGTTTTTCGACTCCAAAAAATCGTATAAACGGTCTTTGACTTCAATGCGGTCGTTCTCCTGATCATAGTTGAGCAGCCCGTAATTGGCCAGGTTAATAAGTACTGCCTTAGCCTGTTCCTGCGGTTTTCGCCAATATTCTGCAATTTCGGAAAGATAAAAAACATTGCTTCCGGTTTTGCGTGTATAGTCATCTACCACAACGATGGGATTTAATTCATCAAGAACCTCAAAACCGTAAAACCGGTCCTCCGAAAAATAATTCCACGAAACAAATCCGGCTGTACCTTCATTATTTAAGGATTTGACAGCCTGCATTTCCATTTTATCCGCATCGGGATTCCACGATAAGACCCCAAAATACATATCCATTTCATGGAAAGAATCCACAAAAGGGCTTTGTGAAGTACCATCCGGGCCACGGGTAAGGGTGATCTCCCGATCTTTATCAAGGTACGACAAACTGACGTTCGGATGGTACACCGAATCGGAGTCGTAATAAAAAACGGCGGAGGCACTTTTTGCAAAAAGGCGGTCATTACGCATCGAAAAGCGTTTCGATTTGACCACCATATAGGGTGCACCGTCCTTTTTTACGGTAAGAACGGCATCCATATACGTACTTCCGGAGCCAATAATTTTCCCACCTTCCATAGTAAAGCCCCCTTCATAATCAATATTTTTAAAAATTTCGGGGATGGGAATCCGCACATTATAGGAAAGGAACTTCGGATAAATGGCATTATCCGGTGTGGCATCAGCCAATACTTTTTCGGTCAACTCGCCCACTAATCGGCTGTAGCCAAAGAGTTCCCTGTGAATAAAATTCACCGAGTCGATGGAATAATTCACTGTAAATAGTTCGAGCGAATAGTCAGGCAACAGCGCATAAACACTATCCGCTTGATAACCAGCACGTTCCCATGTAATTCGTCCACCGGAGCCATCCCAACGATTGGCCTCAAAATAATAAACGCCTTTGGTCGAACGAATGCAGGTGCTGTCGCGGTTGGCATATCCGATCAGGTCAGTTTCATCGTACACCAACCTAATTTCTGGTACAGCCAAAAGCGTATATTTTCCGGAGGCCTTCCAGTCAATACCCCGGTTACGAAATAAAACCTGTTCGGAAAAAAACAGATTCCAGCGTTGCAACAGTGCATCAAATTGCCTGACATTACGTGTTGAAATTGATGCTTCCAGCGCCAGATTCCATTGATAAAAATTATCCCAGTCGGGAGTAGTACGATAAAATGTGGTTATGGTAGCCAAAAAATGTTCAAAATGAGGAATAGGGCGCATACCAGCGGCATCCATCCTGTTCATAGTAGCCACAGTGGTGGCCTTAAAATTCTGTGTAAAAGAAGGCAAATTCCAAATTTCGGCAAAATCAGCCGTAATTTTCCGTATCTGAGGCCTGGAAGGTTTGTCAATCCCCTGATAATTATCGAAATAGTTCCACACCTGTTCAATAAAGGTCGTACTATCGGCTGTAAAAGGCAGAGTTTCTTCCTCCTGTGCTAAAAGGGGAAAAGAGAAGAAGAGGAATAACGCAGCAAACAGAAAAAAACGAGGCATAGACATGATATTCAGTGTTCTTTATGGTTTAGGATAAAGCCTGCCACCACCCAATGGTTTATCGACCGGGATTGAAGAAAAGTGAGACCGAGCGTAGAAGCTTTCCGGGAAATATGGTCAAGATCCTGGTCATAGAAACCACTCATCCATAGTTGGCCTTTTGGATATAACGCATTGACATACATATACATATCGCGAAGCAGGATATTTCGGTTAATATTGGCCATAATGACCTGAAACTTCCGGCCCTCCAGCAAAGCTGCATCACCGAGTAGCACCTCGGGAGAAGAAAGGCGATTACGGAGCATATTCTCACGGGTATTTTCCCAGGCCCATTCATCATTATCGATAGCGGTAACCTCCGAAGCACCTTTCAATGCAGCCAGTATCGCGATAACACCTGTCCCGCAGCCCATATCCAGTACAGAAATACCTTTCACCTCCAGCGCCGACATTACTTCAAGCATCTGGCGTGTAGTATCATGGTGGGCGGTGCCAAACGACATCTGGGGCTTGATCTCAATATCAAAAAGATAAGCAGGATCCGGAGCATGAAACGGAGCACGGATACGCACCTTTTCATCCACAATAACCGGTTCATAATTTTTTTCCCACTCCTCATTCCAGTTTTTATCGGCAATTTTCATCACGGTATACGACACGGAAAAATATTCCGACAAGGAAAGAACCAGTTCAGCGAGTAACCCGGGGGCAAAATCCGGAGCAGGAATATAGGCCAGCACTGCGGCTTCTTCTTCCACAAAACTCTCGAATCCGATTTCAGCCAGACGGGCTATAACCACGTCCTTTCCGGTGGTAAACGGAGTGACAACCACCTTGCATTCCAGATACTCCATCAGCAGGATTAAAAACTTTGGATAATTTGAAGAAAATCATTTGCATTCAGCGAAGCACCGCCGATAAGGCCGCCATCCACATCAGGATTGGAGAACAACGCTGCGGCATTACCCGGATTACAGCTTCCACCATAAAGGATGGAAATATTTTCTGCGACAGCAGGATCGTAAGTTTGGGCAATAAGGTTCCGGATAAAAGCATGCATTTCCTGAGCCTGTTCAGGCGTAGCAGTTTTCCCGGTTCCTATGGCCCATACAGGTTCATAAGCGATAACAATCTTTTTAAAGTCCTCCTTATCCAGCCCCAGCACAGTATTTTTTAACTGCGCTTCCACCACCTGAAAGTGTGTATTGCTCTCTCGTTCTGCAAGTAATTCTCCACAACAAAAAATCGGAATCAGATGATGTTTCAGCGATTGTTTCACCTTTGCGTCAAGAATTCCGTCGTCTTCATGAAAATACTTACGACGTTCTGAGTGCCCAATGATGACATACGATACCTCCAGCTTTTCGAGCATGGCGGCCGATATTTCGCCAGTGTAGGCTCCATTATCAAAGCTGCTGACATTTTGTGCTCCGCAATCAAATTCACTTTCCATGGTATAATCCACAGCCAGTTCAAGGTATAAGGCGGGCGGACAAATCACCACCTCGCATTTCTCCTGGGGATTGTCGTCGAGCAGTGCTGCCAGTTCATCCATTAATTCCTCTGCTTGTTCAAAATCGAGGTTCATTTTCCAGTTTCCTGCGACAATATTCTTTCTCATAATTCTCTTCTTAAAACAGTTGATTTACAAAACGATAAAGGTATTCATTTTTCTTCTACCCGAACTATCATAACACGAAAATCAGGATAGATTTAATTTGATTGAAATAACTTTTCTGCTTTTTGATACGTTGGGAAATCACGCCAGTGCCACTTTCCAAGTACATAGCCATTTTGCAGCAACAGCAGGCCGGGGTTGGCACGAATCATTGTTTTTAATGCGATATCGTCGGCGCGATAGACCTCAATCGTTAATCCTGTTTCAAGCAGGAATTTTTCTATTTCATGTTCATCGCTCGAAGTAAGCAGGATAAAACCATGGCCATCTGCATAACATTGAGCTACAAACTGAAGGATACGATCGATTTTGTTTCGATTAAACTCACTTAAAGTCCAGGAAACAAGAATAAACTGAGGATCAGGGCTTTCAATGTAGTCAGAAGTAATATTATTGCCCTCACTATCTTCAAAAACAAGATCATGAACGAGTCCCAGATTAGGATCCACAATTCGCTGGCTGACGAATTGCCAGGTATTCATCCATACACTATCCTGCCAGGGCAAATCGTCAGATTTCAACTCGGTAACAGCGCCCGTTTCAACGTTTTCATACGTAAGGTAATAGGTAATCGGTTCGAGTTGTTCAGGCACCATCAAATTACCGGTTTTCCATGTTCTGAAATCGACCACCGGAAGATGACAGTAATTATACAACTGAAAGCCAAAGAACAGTACCCCGGCAACCAGAAGGATATTCCATTCCACATTCCGGAAAAAAAATGATTTTGATTTTCGTAACGAAAATAAAAGCACCAGTACAAAGCCAAGGATTGTCAGATTTTTATAAAAAGTCTGCCAGTTGGAAAGAATTAATGCCTCTCCGAAACATCCGCAGTCAGGTACCAAGTTATACATGGCATCCATATAGGTTGTATAAGTAAAAAAACCCATCATCAGGGCAGTAAGTATGGATATGGTTTTCGGCATAATTTTAAAAAGCAATCCCACGCCGAGAAGGAATTCAAAAGCATTCATCAAAAACGATTGATAGATGGCCAATGGCATCGCCCAGTCCATTCCATAAGCGACATAATAATCCTCAACCTTATACATGGTTCCCAGCGGATCGACGCCTTTCGTGAGCCCGGAGAAGATAAAGAGCAGCCCAAGAAGGGTTCTGCACCAACCAATCATGGCCGGCGGGAAACGTTTTCTGAAAACAAACAGCAGCAAAAACAGGAATCCATAAAAAAGCAGCAACCCAATGCTCTGTTGTGGAATAAAATAGATTAAAACAGCAGATCCTGTCAATAATAAAGTCAGAAAAAATGCCAACAAACCGGGCATTGATTTTTCACGCATCATAAAAATTATATTTATTCATTATTGGTTTCAGCATCCATTAATTTTATCAATGCGAAAACGGCGTAATTAATAATATCATAATAACCGGCATCCACGCCTTCAGAAACCAACGTGTGGCCGGCATTATTTTCAATTTGCTTGATCCGAAGCAATTTCATCAGGATGATATCGATCAGTGAGCTGATCCGCATATTTTTCCATGCGCCGCCATAATCGTAATTTTTATCCATCATCAGCTTTTTCGCCTCATAAAAAAAATGGTCATAAAGCAGCAGTGCCTCTTCAGCACTTAAATCATCGGTTTCAGCCACCCCTTTATTCAGTTGCACCAACGCCATAATCGAATAGTTCACAATACCGATAAATTCAGGCAGAATACCTTCATTGATTTTATGTGTACCTTTGCGTTCGATACTTCGGATACGGTTGGCTTTAATATAAATCTGGTCGGTAAGCGAAGAGGCTCTCAGAATGCGCCAGGCGCTGCTGTAATCTTCTGCTTTAGCCATAAAAACCAACCGGCAGCGATCGATTACCTGATCGAATTGTTGTGAGGTTTCAGCACTCATAGGAAGCAATTATTATGTCTTAAAAAAGAAGGGCTAAAGGTATGGAAATTTCCACGATTTTCGGGCATTCAGCGGCTGGTAATGCAACAGAAAAATACAACCCGCTGATCATGGGCATTTTAAACCTGACACCCGACTCCTTTTACGACGGAGGACACTACCTGACGCAAGGCGCCCCGATGAAGCGGGCAGAAGCAATTCTGGAAGCAGGCGGTACGATCATTGACCTGGGCGCAGTTTCTACTCGTCCGGGCGCTAAAGAAGTGGATGAGGCCACAGAATGGCACCGGATTGCAGAACCTTTGCAGCAAATACGCAGAAATTTTCCTGCTGTCCTCTTATCGGTTGACACCTGGCGGGCGTCTATTGCAAAGAAAGCGTTGGACAACGGTGCGGATATCATCAATGATATCTCCGGAGGGATGCTAGACCCGGAAATGATCCCTTTCATTGCCACTACCCATGCAGCCTATGTTTTGATGCACATGAAAGGAACCCCGGCAACCATGCAAAACAAAATTCACTACGATGACGTTACCCGCGAAGTGAGTGATTTTCTGCAACAACAAGCCACCCGGTTGTCGGAATCAGGCTTTACCCAAATCATACTCGACCCGGGATTCGGATTCGGAAAAACTACAGAACACAACTATCAACTGCTACAGGATCTGCATCGTATAAAAAAAACAGGATACCCCGTTTTAGTTGGAATATCGCGCAAATCAATGATTAACAAAGTATTGAAATCCACTCCGGAAAAGGCCCTCACAGGAACCATCGTACTGAATACGATTGCGCTACTGCTGGGCGCAGATATCCTGCGCGTTCACGATGTCAGAGAAGCAGCGGAATCAATTAAAATAATCAAAATGCTCCCCGGAATGCCGTTCCGGAATATATAAATCGTTATGTATCTTTGCAAAAATATTCCCTGATGAATGCAGTAACTTTAGCGATACTTGGGCTCAGATTTCTGGATGTAATTGATATCCTCCTGGTGGCCGTGATGCTCTATGCTTTATATAATTTTCTTAGAGGCACGGCAGCCATCAATATCTTTTTTGGCATTGTCGCCATTTTTCTGCTCTGGAAAGTCGTAGATGCCTTAAATATGAAACTCCTGCGCGAAATACTCGGAGCGTTTGTAAGTGTTGGTTTTATTGCCCTGCTCGTGGTCTTTCAGCCGGAAATACGAAAATTCCTTTTAATGCTCGGCACACCCAGTTTTATTCATAATAAAAAAAACGGAAAATTTCTTTTTTGGAGAATGAATTTTTCTACTACGGAAATGTCGACTATTGATACCCTTGTAGAATCGTGCCGGTTATTGTCACAGGAAAAAATTGGCGCACTGATGATCATAACGAGAAAAAACGGGCTCCGGCAGTATCTGATTACCGGAGAAACAATCAATGCCGACCTGACAACACCGCTGATCCATTCCATCTTTTTTAAAAACAGCCCGCTGCACGATGGCGCTGTGATTATTTCAGGAAATAAAATTCAGGGAGCACGATGTATTCTTCCTGTTTCAGAAAATAACAGTATCCCATCCGGCCTTGGATTGCGGCATCGGGCAGCAGCCGGGGTCACAGAAGTGTCGGATGCCCTCGCGATCATAGTCTCCGAAGAGAAAGGCACCCTCTCACTTTGCGAAAACGGAATTATCGATTATAACCTGGATGCAGCCCAACTGAAGCAGCGGCTGATTGTGCTGCTGGAAGTGCAGGAAATATAACAGAACTAACGGATTACCTTTCTTTTCTTACCTGAATTCTATACCATAAACTACAGGGAGTTGGGAAAACCCTTCACTTACAATTTGTTGCCAATGCTTTCTGAGCCCGCTGATTTCCCATCTCCAGGGCCGATTGCAAGTCCCGACATCCCTCCTCCCGCCTGTCAAGCATTATCAACGCCATTCCCCGGTTATAATAAAAATCCGAATGAGTTACATCCTGCCGTATAGCCTGATTATAGTCAAAAAGCGCATTTTCCCACCGTGAAAGAACAAAATAGGCATTACCACGATTAAACCACAGGGCAGCAAGGGTTGAATCCAAAGCAAGGGCTTCGGTATAGGTTGCTATGGCATCCATATACCGCTTTTCCTGAAAGGCTTTCTCAGCCGAATATAAGAGGTCGGGAAAAAATACTTCCTGGTCAGAAGAAAAAGTTTTGGGTATAAGCTTCCCTTTACCTTGCACATTAAGATCGCCAGGGTATTTTCGTTTCAATTTTTCAATTAAAACCGCTGCATCTGTATATTTTCTAAGATGTAACTGCGTCATATACAAATTCAGGGCAGCTGACTTCATCTCCGGATCCACTAAAAGGGCCTTTTTATAGTATGCTTCTGCCTGCACAAAATCGCTGAGATGATAAGCAGTATTCCCTGCGTTGTACAATCCGTTAAGGTACGCCGGATTGATTCGTAACACTTGTTCATAGGCATTCAGTGCCTTTTCATACGCTTTCTGATCCGAATAATACCCACCAAGGTCGTACCAGGCAATCAATGCATCCGGCTGCTTTGTTATCACATCCTGCCACAAAGTCTCCGGGTTATTCCATACCCGGTTTCGGACTACGGTTTGAAAAGTGAGCATCACGATCCAGAAAAAAAACAGGAGAATCAAAAGCCTGCGCAACGCAGCACCCTGTTGCATCGCCCGATATAAATAAAACGAAACCAAAAAAAAGAAACCCACAGCGGATAGATAAACATAGCGGTCGGCAAGGAGAATATTCCGGGTTGGGATAATTTGAAGCACCAGAAGGATGTTCACGACAAAAAATCCAATACTGAAAACCAATGTCCGGTTTTTTTTCCAGAAACCCACAAAAAGAGCAATAATTGTCAGTACCAGAAATGTACATAAATACCAAAACCATGGCAATGCACCCTCGGTATCAGCGGGATAGGGATAAATCGCTGTCAGACCGGCCGGAATGATCAACTTCCAAAGGTAAGTGATAAAGGCAAAGGAAGGAAGTATGATCTGCTCATTTACCCCAAAAGTTTTAGCTGGCGTAACAATGCCATAACTAGCCGTTGCGGCAACCGAACTTAATCCCATCAAAACAGCCAGAGCCACCCAGGGAATCTTTTCAAGCAACACACGCTTAGAAAATAATTTACGACCCCGGTAATAATCGATAAATACCAGAGAGCCGACAATCGCAACCGATTGTTCCTTACTTCCAAAAGCCAGAAGAAAAGGAATAAAAGCCAGCCCGTACCATTTCCATTTCCCGCTGTCGATATAACGCAGGTACCATACTAACGCAATTAACGTGAAGCAAACATACAAAGGAATTTTTACTGCGGCGGCCCATGCAATCGACTCTGTCTGCATGGGATGAACGGCAAACAGCAATGCAACCATCATAGCCACTGTACGCAAGGCAGTAAGGCGTTGGATAAAAACATATACCAATACAACATTCAGCAAATGCAACACTACAGAAACGAGATGGAATCCAAAAGGATTCATACCCTGAACAGCATAGACCAACATCGTAATCAGGTTCCCAACCGGGCTGTACTGTCCATGAAAATAATGGGTAAACCAATAGGCGATTCCACCGGGTGAAAAATCATCAATACGATCATTTTCAGTAATATACCACGTATCATCCCAATTGGTAAACCCATTTTTTAATGCAGGCAGATAGAGAAGAAAAGTCAGCAAAAGCACGACGGCCAACTGAATTTTTGCGTTGGAGAAGAGCGCGGATCCACAGCTTTTTAAGCGGGTTAGTTTATTCATTTCGATTAAAATCAGGGCAGTCGGTTTTATCTTTAATAAAAAAGAGCGGTCGGGCTTTGGATTCATTAAATATCCTGGCAATATACTCTCCGATAATGCCCAGAGAAAGAAGTTGCACTCCACCTAAAAGCAAGACAGTAATAAGAAGTGAAGCCCAGCCCTGAATGGTATTCCCTGCGAAATAGCGAAACAAGGCATAGATAGCATAAAACACTCCGGCGAGTGAAACAAGTATTCCTGACCAGGCGGCAATGCGCAGGGGTTTGGAAGAGAACGAGGTAACGCCATCGATGGCAAAACGCAACATCTTGCGAACCGTGTATTTGGTTGCTCCTCCATAGCGTGCCTGGGCGTTGTATTCCACCACATCCTGACGAAACCCCATCCAGGTAATCAATCCCCGGTTAAAACGATCACGTTCCTGAAAATGGTTATAGGCCTCCACAGCCTCACGACTCATAAGCCGAAAATCAGCACCTCCTCGTATTAACTGAACATCCGACAAGCGATTCATCCATCGGTAAAAAAAGCGTGAAGTCACTGTTTTAAGATACCCGGCATCCGCAGTATCCAGGCGTTTGGTGTTCACAACAAAATAGCCCTGTTTGTAACGCCGGTACAATTCGGGAATCAGCGCTGGCGGGTGCTGCAAATCGCCATCCATGGTAATAACTGCTTTCCCGGTGCTGTACTGCAACCCAGCAGCCAGCGCTACCTGATGCCCGAAATTCCGGGAAAGGGATATTCCGCGGACATGAGGGTCGCTGCTATGCAATGACTGAATGATGGAAAAAGTTTCGTCGTGGCTGCCATCGTCAATAAACAAAATCTCATAGGAAGAAACAGTCTCCGGCAATACGGAACAAAGCGCGTCGTACAATACCACCAGATTGGCAGATTCATTGTAACAGGGAATAACAACAGATAAATCAGGTTGTGATGCCATAATTGTAGCATTAAACCTCAAAGATATAAAATCATTACTTCAAAATACCGGATTATTCAGTACCAGCGTCTTCTTTCCCGAACATTTCGATCAATTCTTCCGGTGTTTTCCCCAGGTTCTTCAAAGAAAGCGCTACGTCATCTGCAAAATCATCCGCAGGATAAAGCGCCAAAAAACGGGTATAAATCTCTCTGGCCTTTTCCAAATTTCCGATGTTATTTTCCCAGATAAAACCCTGAAGGAAAAGACAGTGTGCAACCTTTTGATAGTGGGGAAACTCTTTTTGGATGCGACTAAGCAGATTCAGCGCCAGCGCTGAATTTCCCATATTCATGGCAATATCAGCAGCACGAAACAAATATTCAGGCGACAACGTATCGTCCGGATAACGATCAGCGTATGCCAGATAGGCATCGACCATATCCCCGGCTTTACCGGGAACCAAAAACCCATTTTCAGCACCAAACAATGTTTCTTCCATCTGATGGATGCCTTTTTGCTCCTGCTGCTTCTCCGAAGTACATGCCATCATGGCAAAAGCAATGACCAGACTAATAAACAGAACTCTTTTCATACTAAAATAAATTAGTTTTTATCGCTGGTATGAAATTTCATGTTGCTAAAAATATATTTTCACCTATTTAGCGGTTAAAAAGCAACTTATTCATTTCATACACCAACGGATATCTTGCCTTACATTTTTATCTTTTTTTCTTTTTCTTTGGAGGAAAAATCATCCGGTAATCGACATCTATATCGCCATTGGAAATTGCATTCAATCGTTTTTTAAGCATCATCTTACGCAACGATGAGAGCCGGTCGACAAACAAAATACCCTCCAGGTGATCGTATTCATGCTGAATTATGCGCGCAGCAATTCCACTAAACGTTTCGTCATGGAAATTCCAGTCACGATCATAAAACTGAATATGGATTTCCGGTTTACGGCTTACCTCTTCGTGGATATCAGGAATACTGAGACACCCTTCATTAAAAAGCCAATCTTCGCCCGCCTCGCTTACCATCACAGGGTTAATCAGTACCTTTTTAAATCCCTCGAGTGTCGGGTCATCTTTTCCATAAGGCGAAGCATCAATAACAACCAACCGGATGGAGCGATTTATCTGCGGAGCCGCCAAACCAACGCCTACAGTAACATACATTGTTTCAAACATGTCGTCGATCAGTTGAGCGAGCCCTTCATACGTTTTATCAATTTCTTTAGCCCGTTTTCGTAGCACGGGATGGCCATAGGCCGTTACTGGTAATACCATTTTTTATATTTATTTTTGATCCATTAATTCCATCCACGACTGTAAAATCATTGTAGCACTTATCGTATCTACTAATTCCCTGTTCCGCCGTGCCATTTTTCCCAGCCCCGCGTCCAGCATGACACGGTGTGCCAGAACAGAAGTAAAACGCTCATCCACACGACTAACAGGAATGGCTGGAAACGTTTTCTTTAATTTCTTTACAAAAGGGTCGACGAACCGTGCGGAATCAGATTTTTCATTCCTCAAGGTTTTAGGTTCACCCACCACAAAGCGTTCAACCGGATTATGCGATACATAATCGGCAAGAAAAAGAAAAATATCTTTTACATGCACCGTAGTAAGGCCGTTGGCAATAAGTTTTTGTTCATCTGTTACTGCGATTCCAACTCGCTTCTGTCCGTAATCAATAGCCATTATCCTGCCCATTTCCTGTGCATCAGAATACAAAATTAAATAAATCCTTAACAAACAAATATTATCTTTGTTTTTATTTTTCAGGAAGGTTTCTTTTCACCACAAAAAGAACCTCCATTGAACCCAAAAAAATGCAGGGAAAGAAGTGATTTCCCGCTAAATAAAAACCGAAAGAATGGATAAGCGAACAGAAATAATCGGGAAAGCCTGGGAAGACAGGGATTTCCTGGCTTCAGCAGCAGCCCGGAAAGCCATTAAAAGTGTGATTGAAGACCTCGATAAAGGGAGGTTACGCGTAGCCTCACCCACCGAAGAGGGATGGGTGGTTCATCAATGGATAAAAAAGGCGGTGATTCTCTTTTTCCCGATTAGTGCCATGAAAAAAACCGAAGCCGGGCCAATGGAATTTTATGATAAAATGGCATTAAAGAGTCATTACGACCAGCTCGGCGTCCGCGTAGTCCCTCATGCAGTAGCCCGTTACGGAAGTTATATTGCCAAAGGCGTGGTAATGATGCCCTCTTACATTAATATTGGGGCCTGGGTTGATACCGGAACCATGGTTGACACCTGGGCTACCGTAGGATCCTGCGCGCAAATCGGGAAAAATGTGCATCTCTCTGGCGGTGTAGGGATTGGCGGCGTCCTGGAACCCGTTCAGGCAGCGCCAGTCATAATTGAAGAGGGTTGTTTTATCGGTTCAAGGTGCATCGTGGTAGAAGGAGTGCACATTGGTAAAGAGGCCGTTCTGGGCGCAAATGTGGTAATTACCGGCTCAACAAAAATCATCGATGTGACCGGCAGTACCCCTGTCGAATACGACGGAATAATCCCGGAACGCTCGGTAGTGATTCCCGGAACACGAAAAAAAACATTCCCGGCCGGAACGTATGAAGTACCCTGTGCCCTGATCATTGGAAAAAGAAAAGCCGCTACCGACCTTAAAACTTCACTGAATAAAACTTTACGGGAATTTGATGTAATTGTATAATCGCTTCCTGATGAAAAAAATCCTTATTATTCAAACGGCTTCCATAGGCGATGTGATTCTTACCACCGCTATTGCAGAAAAAATTCATGCAGAGAAGCCAAATGCAGCCATTGATTTTCTGGTAAAGAAAGGCAATGAAACACTGTTTCATCATCATCCTTACATTCAAAAAGTCTTAATTCGCGACAAAACCCTTCCGAAAAAAAAATGCTTTCTCCAGCTACTGCAACAGATTTATGCCGAAAAATATGACCTTATTGTGAATGTTCAGCGGCATAGTTTTACGGCATTACTCACCCTTTTCGGAGGAGCAAAGGAGACCTCCGGTTTCAAAGGAAACTTGTGGTCGTTATTTTATACCCATCGGAGTGCACATCGTATCCAACCCACTCGGGGAATGCATGAAACAGAACGCAACCAGCAACTCATACAGCACCTCACGGATGAAACTCCGGGGCCGGTTATGTTATATCCCGATAATAAAGCTTTTGCAAAGGTATCAGAATACAAAACCATACCTTATATTACCATCGCTCCCGCGTCGTTATGGTTTACCAAACAATTCCCAAAAGAAAAATGGAGCGATCTGATCAGACAAATACCTGAAACATTTACCGTTTATTTGTTGGGAGGCAAAAATGACAACGCTTTATGTGAAGACATTCTCACCCATTCAGAAAGGAAAAATTGCCTGACCCTGGCTGGAAAATTTTCGCTGCTGGAGACTGCCGCGCTAATGAAACATAGCGTGATGAATTTTGTCAATGATTCGGCTCCATTACATCTTGCTTCAGCAGTCAATGCCCCGGTAACCGCCATCTTCTGCTCCACGGTACCAGGATTTGGGTTTGGCCCGTTATCTGAAAAATCCTTTGTGGTGGAGACAAAAAAATCCTTACCTTGCCGCCCCTGTGGTCTGCACGGCAAAAAAAAGTGTCCGAAAAAACACTTCGATTGTGCCATGACCATAAAAATTGAAGATTTGATAAACAAAATTGATGTATGAGCTACGAAAAGACGTTTGCTGATGATATCAAAAAAGCAGTTGAGATACTCAAAAAAGGAGGCATTATTCTTTACCCGACTGAAACCATCTGGGGAATCGGATGCGATGCCACCAATGCAAAAGCTATCCGGCGAATCTATAAACTAAAAAAACGCTCCGGGTCAAAAAGCATGATTATTCTCGTGGAAGATGAACTCAGGTTAAAGCATCATGTGAAAAAAGTCCCCGAAATTGTCTCCGACCTGATACAATCCATCCGAAAACCCCTATCGGTCATCTATCCCGAAGCCAGGAACCTGGCAAATAATGCCATAGCGGAAGATGGGTCAGTCGCAATACGTATTACCAGCCATCCGTTTTGCCAGGCGCTCATCAAAAACCTTAATAAACCCATTGTCTCTACTTCTGCAAATTTCTCCGGTGAACCCGCGCCCAACACCTTCCAATCGATTGCACCGATAATAAAGGAAAGCGTCGACCTGATCGTTCCGATGCTTTACGAAAGCATCAACGAAGTTAAGGCCTCAACACTGATTCAAGTAAAAAACGATGGTACCTTTATTATTTTGCGCGATTAGCCCGGCTGTTCCCTGCTGAACATTTACCCCTAAAGGTTGTTAGTTTATCCATAAATCATATACTACGGGCTATGGATTACGCGAAAAAATACAGCATCAAATCTACAGATAAAGAACTGCTAAAACAGTGGTATCTGTTAATGGTAACCGGACGAAAACTCGACGACCGTGCACCCAACTACCTTAAACAGTCACTGGGTTGGTCGTATCATGCACCTTATGCCGGCCATGATGGGATACAGCTTGCCATAGGGCAGGTTTTTGAAAAGAATGAAGACCATCTCTTTCCCTATTACCGCGATATGCTAACCACCCTGTCGGCAGGACTTACACCGGAAGAGATTATCCTTAACGGAATCAGCAAAGCCTCAGACCCGGCCTCCGGCGGAAGACATATGTCGAACCATTTCGCCAAACCAGAAATCAACATTCATAATGTCAGCTCCTGTACAGGAAATCATGCATCTCAGGCAGCCGGAACAGCCCGGGCAATTAAAATCTATCATGCAAAAGGCGTAGTATTCAGTTCCCAGGGAGAATCCTCGGTTTCAGAAGGATATGTTTATGAAGCCATAAACGGAGCCTCCAACGAAAAATTACCCGTTGTGTTTGTTTTCCAGGATAACGGATATGGTATTTCTGTTCCTAAAGAAGACCAGACGGCCAACCCCAAAGTGGCCGATAACTTCTCTGGATTTAAAAACCTGGAAATTATCCATTGTAATGGAAAAGATGTCTTTGACTCCATGAATGCCATGGAGACGGCGAAAGAGATTGCTCAAAAAGAGCAAAGGCCGGTAATCGTGCACGCCAACTGCGTGCGTATAGGAAGCCATTCCAACTCCGACCGCCACGAACTTTACCGTGACGACTACGAGCGGAATTATGTGAAAGAGTATGACCCGCTTGCAAAATTCAGAAGAATACTGCTTCGCTATAACCGCTTCACGGAAGAAGAACTTGTGGCACTGGAAGAGGAGGCGACAGCAACAGTAAAGGCAGCCCACAAAAAAGCTATGGCAGCACCTCATCCGACACCGGAAAGTATTTTCGACTTTGTATTACCAGAAGCCTATAAAGGCGAAAAATACCCCAATGGAACTGAAGGAAAAGGTGAAACAAAGCGCCTTATCCAGGCACTCAACGAAACACTCAAAGCAGAATTCAGGAATAATCCGGATACTTATCTGTGGGGACAGGATATCGCCAACAAAGACAAGGGTGGAATCTTCAACGTGAGTAAAGGGATGCAGCAGGAGTTTGGCAAGGAGCGTGTTTTCAATGCACCCATTGCGGAAGATTATATCATGGCAACAGCCAACGGGATGTCGAGATACGATAAAAAAATACGCGTTGTTGTGGAAGGTGCAGAATTTGCCGACTATTTCTGGCCTGCAATGGAGCAGCTGGTAGATAGCTCGCACGACTATTGGCGCAGCAATGGCGCGTTCTCACCAAATATTACCGTGCGTCTTGCTTCGGGTGGATATATTGGTGGAGGACTATATCACAGTCAAAATATCGAAGGAGCACTGGCATCACTGCCGGGAATCAGAATCGTATATCCGTCCTTTGCTGATGATGCAGCCGGTTTGCTGCGCACCAGCATGCGCTCGGAAGGAATTACTATCTTCATGGAGCCCAAGGCACTATACAACGACCCAAAGGCTGAAGCCGGTGTACCGGAAGATTATGAAGTTCCCTTTGGTAAAGCGAAAGTACGCAGAGAGGGAAAAGATCTGACCATCATCACCTGGGGAAACACTTCGCACATGAGTCTTGAAGCGGCAGAGAAAATAAAAGCTGAGACCGGCAAAGAGGTTGAAGTCATCGACCTTCGTTCGCTGGCACCGCTTGACGAAGAAGCAATCATGGAATCCGTAAAAAAAACCTCCAAAGTACTGGTAGTCCATGAAGACAATGTGTTTGGCGGCTTTGGCGGTGAAGTAGCAGCCCTTATCAGCGACAAGGCATTCCAATAC
>Ga0116152_10000130_pt1 | contig 58410 bp, 50 predicted proteins | sample AD_UKC119_MetaG_FD_89894 | JGI IMG/M metagenome (GOLD analysis project Ga0116152, IMG submission 89894) | Active sludge microbial communities of municipal wastewater-treating anaerobic digesters from Hong Kong - AD_UKC119_MetaG | ecosystem: Engineered > Bioreactor > Anaerobic > Digestate...
AAAGATCATTATTACGAAATAAAAGCAGGTATCGGATTATATAAGTCGCCTGAACTGTATGGCGCATTTCCAACCGACCCTTATTCCCATACGCCGGGTAATGCCGGAGCTAAACAACCCGGACTTACCGGACAGGTAAAAGAAGACATTATCTCGCGACTTGGTGAATTTGGCGTCTTTATCCGTCAGGGGGTTATTACGTTCTCACCGTCGTTGCTCAATTCTGACGAAATACTCCAAAGCGAACAGTTTTTTCGTTACTACGACATCAACGGTAGCGAAAATACGATTGCGTTGTGCGCTCATCAACTGGCTTTTACCTTTTGTCAGGTTCCCGTGGTTTACCATTTTGGGGCTGAGCAAAAGATCGTAATCGAATATTCAAACGAACAAAAGAACGAAATCGCCGGTTACAGGGTCGATCCTGCCACAAGCGAAAAAATATTTAAACGAACGGGGGAAGTAAAATCCATCCGGGTTTATTCAACTTACTGCAATAATCAATAAATAAAAGATACGGCTATGTCATTTAGAAGCGAAAAATTGTTATCCCTTGCAGGAGAGGACTTTAGTAGCAAATCACGCAAAGAACTGAGCCATTTGGCCGAGGTTTGTTTCAAAAACGGTATCCATGGGTTGTGTTACAGCGCCTATAGCGACGATCAGGAGCCTGGTTCGATAATTACTGCAGAACAAATCAGGCAGCGGATTGCGATTATAAAACCATTTACCAGGTGGATTCGCACATTTTCCTGTACCGACGGAAATGAACTGATCCCCGGAATTGCCAAAGAGAATGGGTTGAACGTAATGGTTGGTGCATGGTTGAGCGACGATAAAGAGAAAAATGAGGAAGAGATTGAAAACCTGATAAATCTGGCGAAAAGGGGTATGGCCGACTTGGTGGCCGTTGGAAACGAAGTGCTGTACCGTGATGAATTATCGGAAGAAGAGTTGCTTGAATATATTCTCAGGGTAAAAAAACAGCTTCCCGACTGTCAGGTAGGGTATGTGGATGCTTATTATGAATTTGAGAACAGACCAGCGATAGCAGCGGCTTGTGATGTAATTTATGCCAATTGTTATCCTTTTTGGGAAGGTTGTCATATTGATTACGCTTTGGTGTACATGAAAAATATGTATTACAAAGCGCTGCTGGCAGGGAAAGGCAAACGCGTAATTATAAGTGAAACCGGGTGGCCAAATGTTGGGACTCCTTTTGAGGAGGCCCTGCCTTCTGACGAAAATGCCCTAAAATATTTCATTAATACGCAACAATGGAGTAGGGAAGAAGGGATTGAAATTATGTATTTCACAAGCTTTGATGAAAACTGGAAAGTGGGTGCCGAAGGTGACGTTGGCGCTTATTGGGGCTTGTGGGATAAAGAGGGAAAACCCAAATATAGCAATGTAAACAAAGAGTAATGAATGTTTTTGAAACCATACACCTACCCGCTGGCAATGCTATTTGTTATTCGGGTTATCGGCAAGGACAGGGTTCCGATTTGGGGATTTTTCCATCCTATCATCAGATCAAGGAAGATTTATTGCTGTTACAAGGCCAATGGTCTTACCTCCGTTTGTATGATTGTTCGCAACATGCTGAAACTGTATTGGAGGTCATCCGAAATGAAAAACTGGATTTTAAAGTGATGTTGGGTGCATACATTATTGCGGAAATGAACAATTTTGGCTGCCCCTGGGGTGGGGTCTACTCCAAAAAGCAACTGGAGCAGAACAGGATTCATAACCTGGAAAAAATTCAGAACGCAATCCATCTTACCAATAAATACGCTGCTATTGTTTTTGCTGTTTCAGCAGGAAACGAAGCAACTGCTGATTGGACCGACCATTTTGTCCCTGTGGGGCATATTATTGAATATGTAGAGATGCTGAAAATTGGCACAAATAAACCCATAACCTTTTGTGAGAATTATGTGCCCTGGCATACAAAACTTGAATCCCTGACGGAAAAATTAGATTTCATCTCCATCCACACTTATCCGGTCTGGGAATATAAAAACATACATGAAGCCCTGGCGTATACCAAAAATAACTATTACGGCGTAGCCGAAAAATATCCAACCCTTCCGGTGGTAATAACAGAAGCCGGATGGGCCACAAATTCAAATGGACGAGGCATCAATCCGGATTATGTAAGTGAAGAATTTCAGGAGATTTACTATCATGATTTGATGCACTGGAGCACGCAAAACAATATTTTGACCTTTGTTTTTGAAGCCTTTGACGAACCCTGGAAAGGATCTGCAGATGCAATGGAACCCGAAAAACACTGGGGTTTGTTTTATGAGAACAGAACCCCCAAAAAGGTTATGCAGCCCTATTTTAAACCTACATAAATATGAATTTGTAAAGTAGATACAAGCCTCAAGGAATTAGTAATTATTAACTTTTAAAACTAACTCGTATGAAAAACAAACATTTACTCATCTTAATTGTGTTGGTGCTTTGGGCATCAACGGGGTTTTCGCAAACCCCCGATCAAATCGATCTCCCGGTGACGTTTGAGGAAGCAACCGTGGATTATACCCTAACCGATTTTGGCGGGGCAGCAACCGTGCTCGGTGAAGACCCAACCAATGCTGCCAATACGGTTGCTGTTACTACAAAAACAGTGGGAGCCGCTACATGGGCCGGAACCACTATTGGAACTAACGATGGCTTTGCTACCCTTATCCCGTTTACCCAGGAGGAAACCACTATGAGTGTAAAAGTTTATTCCCCTTTTGCCGGGAAAGCAGTCCGCTTAAAAGTCGAAGAACATGGCGATGCTACCCATACCTGCGAAACAGAAGTCCTCACCACTACAGCAAATGCTTGGGAAACGCTGGTTTTTGACTTTTCTAACGAAGCCCCTGGAACCGCTACGTTAAACCTTGATTATAACTTTGACAAGGCTTCCATATTTTTCGACTTCAATGTGGAAGGAACAGGGGATATCTACTACTGGGACGATGTGGGATTTGGCGGAGAAACTTCAACCTCTGAACCCACTGTGGCCGCTCCCACACCCACTGAAAACCCGGCCGACGTAATTTCGCTGTTTAGCGATGCCTATACCGATGTGCCTGTGGATACCTGGAGAACCGACTGGTCTTCGGCAGTACTCGAAGAAGTAACCATTGAAGGCAACGCGGCAAAGAAATATTCTGCCCTCGATTTTGTGGGTATTGAAACCGCCTCAAGTCCTCTCAATGTTACCGAAATGACCCATCTGCATTTGGATGTATGGTCAGCAGATTATACGTTTTTTGGGATTAAGCTGGTTGATTTTGGCGCCGACGGAGCCTATGGCGGTGGCGACGATGTGGAACATCAGATTGACCTTACCGGACTGAATCAGGCCGAATGGGTAAGTCTGGATATCCCGTTGAGCAGCTTCACAGGTTTAACCACCCGTGAGCACCTGGCACAATACATTCTGGTTGGGCAGCCTACCGGTGCGACAACGGTTTATCTCGACAATTTCTATTTCTATTCCGGAACGATAAACCCAACCTATTCCGTTACATTTAATGTAACCGATGGCGCCGCTCCTATTGAAAATGCATCCATTGCCATCAATGGACAAACCCTGACAACAAATGGGAATGGCGAAGCCTCCATTGATTTGGAAGATGGAACCTATGGGTATACGATTACTGCCACAGGCTATGAAAATGAAACCGGAGATGTTTTTGTGGAGGGTGCATCGCAAACGGTGAATATACAATTAACGGAAAGTGGAGCCACAATGCCTGCTGTGGCGGCTCCCACACCCACTGAAAACCCGACCGACGTAATTTCGCTGTTTAGCGATGCCTATACCGATGTGCCTGTGGATACCTGGAGAACCGACTGGTCGTCGGCAGTACTCGAAGAAGTGACCATTGAAGGTAACGCGGCAAAGAAATATTCCGCCCTCGATTTTGTGGGTATTGAAACCGCATCAAGTCCTCTCAATGTTACCGAAATGACCCATTTGCATTTGGATGTATGGTCAGCGGATTATACGTTTTTTGGGATTAAGCTGGTTGATTTTGGCGCCGATGGCGCCTATGGCGGCGGTGACGATGTGGAACATCAGATTGACCTTGCCGGACTGAATCAGGCCGAATGGGTAAGTCTGGATATCCCGTTGAGCAGCTTTACAGGTTTAACCACTCGTGAGCACCTGGCACAATACATTCTGGTTGGGCAACCCACCGGTGCAACAACGGTTTATATCGACAATTTCTATTTCTACGATGAAGCATCGGCAGTAAATGAATTTTACAACCACGTTGTCAGTATCTTTCCAAACCCGGCAAATGATAATATTAACCTTTTAATGAAGGATGTAGAGGGATATTATACAATGCATCTTTTTGATCTTTCCGGAAGGGAGATCGTTAAGGAGACGGGTAACTCATTACAAACAACGATTGACATTTCAAATTGCAATACAGGATCGTATATTCTTATTGTTAAAGATCAATACAACGCAATCGTGGGAAAACAGCTCATTGTAAAAGAATAGGGTGTGACCGGTTTTTCGTAACTGAACCACAAAGCGGTTTGGTGGCAAAAGGGTGATAACCCAATACGCCGTCAGACCGCTTTATTTTTTTTGAAACCGCGGAGCGTTCCTTCTGCAAAACCCGCGTGAAAGTCCTCATTTGATATTTCGCCCGGTTTTTTGAATGACCTTCGTCTGTTATCGTATTTGTGAATCTTGTTTTAATAGAAAGTGAAAAATGGCGTTTTTCTTCTTCAATTTTTGTCTGAAATGGATCTGGAATTTTTAATTGGCCAAGGGTTAAGGATCGATGGAATAAATTGCTATTTTTGAATGGATCTGTTTTTGCTTTTCATTTATTTTTTTTCACCCCTTTTTTACTTTAAACCTTTTAAAAAGAGCAATGGATAGATAAAGAAATTCAAATCGCTGTTGTAGTATTCGCCTCTGAATGTTTTGTGCCGGAGAATGAATTTTTTGAAATGGATGCAGAGATTATGACCGGAAGTATGCAAATGTAACAATTAAAAATATTGTCAGCAGGGCAGCAGTTTTGAAGATGAGGATTGAATGACGGCAGAAATGCTTAATTTATTGATAGTTATAGTACTTATTTAGATAAATCGATATGAAAAATTTTAACCGATGGTACCTCTATGCCCTGATTGCCTTATTGTTTAGTGGCTGTACAAAAGACGATGAACCCGACTATGCTGATCTCATCCAAGGCCAATGGGTAAATACCTTGATTAATGGGCAGACTGTTCTGACCGATGCAACGTTTGTTATGGAATTTAAATCAGACCATACCGAGTTGTATGCGAGCGGTTTTCAGTGGGATGAGAACAATAAAAGCTGGGAGGAAAACAGCAGTTATACATACAGTATCAAGGAAAATCTAATTACTATTGACGGGACAGATGTATTGGACGATTCATACCACATGGTTTTTAAAATTCTGTCGCTTAGTCAGGAAGTATTTACCTATTCAATCCCGGAATTTACGCTGAACGGCGAAGAAATTGCCGATACCCAAACCTATTCCTGTGTACGAGTTGAAAATGAAAACCATACTGAATTTCCGGGTGTTTGGTACGGACACTGCATTACCGAAGGTTCAGCCGACAGTTTGTATCATTATTGGCACTATTTTGCTGATGGCACATACGATTACTACTATCAGGATGGAAATAGTAACTGGATAAAAAAAACAGATAATAACGGGCGCTATTATCTGTATGGTCAATTGATGGCAAGCAATTATTCACACGACTTACTCCTTGGTGGCACTGGGCGGGCTTATGAATGTTGGAATTTTACGCTGGATGGAAACACGATGGTTTGGACCGGGTGGAGAGAGAATGGGGTTACCATTACTTACGAGATGGAGAAAGTGGCTTCACCACCTGAAACCCTTAAATGCGTTATATAACCGTTTCGCCAAATGAATTACAAGCACTCGTTGTTTTTCCTGTTTTGTGCATTGGGTCACCCACTTTCGATTTTCATGTTAAGCAGCTGATTTTCCGTTTATTTTTGCATTAGCGTTTATTTCTAATTTATGCACCATGCACAGCTGTTTTTCGTGTGTAGGGTGCGTTTTCTTGTTTTTTTCCTGCGCCAAAAATTTCTCGCAATCCGCTTGCCGCTACACCCGAAAATTTAATAAGAGGCATTCGTGCCCGATTTTTATCACGGGATATGGGTGAGAAGTCATGTTTTGTGAATGACCCGGCTTTATGGTTTTTGCTTATCTGTATCCCTTTTGGCGAGAGGAAAGCCTCTGTTTTTCTACACCTTGTATTTCAGGTACTCCTATTCCATTTTGTCGTTTTATCGGATATGAGGTTGTTCTTTGGCATGGTAATCTGTAAATGATATCCCAAATGTTCAAAATATTTTATCCCTGTGATTTTATGTTTGGTCAGGTAAAATTTATGTTATATGTTTTAATCTGTTTGTTGTTAATTATTTCCGGCTAAAAAAATGCGCTGAAGGGATAATTTTTTTACTCCCCTCCGGCGCATCTTTCGGATTCCGTGTGTGGACTAAAACTTGTATCCAATCGAAAGTTTAAGTACGTTGTTTTTTCTTGTGGTTCCAAAATCCTGGTAGGATGAAATATTTGCCATCCCCAGGTCATAGGAAACGCCCAACAGCAACGAACTGATTTCCAGTCCGGCGCCAAAAGTCAGCCCCATATCTACGTTTTTCAGATCATCTTCTGCTTCGTCGTTTCCCCATTCGATGTCGTCTTCCTCTGTATTCACGATTCCCAATACCTCCGTTGTTGTTTTCACAACACCGCTGATCCCCAGTCCAACATAGGGCCCTGCGGCAGCATAGAGTTTCAGGTTATCTCCGGCCGAAACGGCGGCCTTTACATATAATGGGATGTCGATATAGTAAAGTGTATACACAGCGTCGAAATCAATGCCCAGCAGGGTATCTTCATATTTTGCTCCTTTGGTGGTAAATATAAGACCGGGTTCGAACGATAAAATACCAATGAGCGGCACTTCATAGGTTAATCCTACATGAAAACCGGGGGTCATTTTGTAGGTATCGCTATAGGTGGCCTGGTCATTTTCGTACTCCATGGTGGCCATGGTCAACCCCGCTTTTATCCCCATGCCCTGTGCATTGACTTGAAAGCTGAGAAGGCTGATGCCTGCAATTATTAGTAATGTGGTTAATTTTTTCATTTTGGGTTTATTTAGTAACTGGTCTACTCTGTTTATGGCTTTTCGACAACCGCCGTGAAATTGCTGTGAAGGATTTTCCCTCTTTTATGGATTCCTCCATTTTATTGCTGTATTATTATTTCGTCTCCTCCATTCCAAGAAGAAATTCCAATGGGATATGGAGGCGATTATTCCATGATTTCTCGCTGTGGTCATGGCCTGGATAATAGTCGGTGCGCCAATTCGTTTTGTTGTATCCTTTTTGAATCATTATCCAGTCAGCTTGTTTTTGAATTTCGGGATACAGTGCATCCAAGGTTTGGTCGCCATAATCGAAATATATTTTATGGTGTCTGGGAGAAGGCAGCTTATTGTTCAGGTAGCGAAGAAAGGCATGGGGTACCGGGTTGTTTTGCAGCGTGAAGGTTCCGGGCCAATGGGTGGATAAACAGGCAGCGCCACCAAATACCATGGGATATTCACAGAGGGCATAAAGTGAAATTAATCCCCCCATACTGCTACCGGCAATAAAGGTGTTTTTGCTGTTTGTAAATACGGAATAGTGGCTGTCGATATACGGTTTTAATTCCTCCACAATGAATTTTAGGTAGTAATCGGATTGTGGATGGAAAGGCCCGTATGCTCTGCCGTATTTCTGCAATTGTGCATATACCGAATCTTTTTCATTTGGCAGTAGGTCTTCAAAGGGTTTTTGCGGAAAATAGTCAGCGTGTCGGGTTTCGCCCCGATTCCATATACCGACCACTATGAAGGGTTTGACTTTTTTGCTTTTCATCTGTTCCGAGGCCACATCATCCACATTCCATGCTTGTTTATTCCAGGTAATCGCCGGGTCGAAAAGCATTTGCCCATCGTGCATATACAACACGGCATAGTTTGCAGAATCCGGATAGCCTTCCGGTAGCCAGATGTCGATTTTTACCGAAGAAAAATAGTGCGACGGGAAATCCTGAATGCGCTCGATGGTGCCAAATATTACGTTGGGCAAAGGGTCTTGTGGTTTCGCATGAAGACTTAGAATTACGCAAAGAAGGGTAAGGTGTGCTGTTTTTTTCATCGGTAATATTCTGTTAAATCGCTTGTTTGTTGTCAGGAGAGGGGCTGGCGCACACTTCTTCAATTTCATTTTTTTGTAATACTATCGGTCTTTATTTTTTTACAGACCGATACCTATAGCAACAAACAATATGCGTTCTTGTTTCAGTTGGGTAAGGATATGTTTTTTTTGTCATTTTTTTCTGCTGGTTTATCGGCAAAAAAAAGAGTTACCACATTTTTGTTGTAACTCTTTGATAATTCAGTGGAGCATAACGGAATCGAACCGTTGACCTTTTGACTGCCAGTCAAACGCTCTAGCCAACTGAGCTAATGCCCCGGCAATTTGATGTGGCAAATATACAACAATTATTTATTTTTACGCAAAAATAAAATAGGACTATGCGTTTATTTATTGCCTTCCCTGTTGTTCGCAGTGAGGCGCTGGACACCTTGATGGCAGCGTTCCGGCAGCATCTGGCGGGGGATAAAATTACCTGGAGTGATCTGCAGAATATGCACCTGACCATATTGTTTCTTGGCGAAACCGATCAGGCGTTGTTGCCTGATATTCTTTCCATTATGGATGCAGTTGCGTATGATACTGACCCTTTTATCGTGCATTACGCCCGGGTGGGGCTATTTGGCAGTCGTTACGACCCACGTGTGGTATGGATGGGTGCAGAACCGGTGGATGCCCCCGTGGCACTTCACCGCCGTTTGGCCGAAGCGTTGCAACCGTTGGGATTCACACCTGACCGGCAGAATTTTGTCCCTCATGTAACCTTGGGCCGTATCCGGATGTGTCGCGATAAGGCGAGGTTGACGCAGGTGGTGCAACAATATCAGGGGCTGAAATTACCGGAACAGAAACTATCGGACATCGTGCTTTACGAAAGTATGTTGTTGCCCTCGGGGCCCCAATACATAACAAAAGGCCTATCCACCCTGGGATGCGGATAGGCCCGATCAACCATTTAACCAAAAAAACTATTGCTGTTTTGTGTCGTGATTTTCCTTTTTGTAGCGGTTATATTCTGCCAAATCGATGATATAACTGGCCACTAATCCAAATCCGCCAAAAAGGAAACTCATGGAAAAGTACGCGGCTTCTTCTTCCATTCTTTCACTTCGGATCAACACATTGGCCAGAAGGAATCCAATACCGATTCCCATGAGCAACAAGCCCCATTTCAGCGCTACATTTTTTACTTTCCCGGCCTGAAAAATGCTTGCGTCCTTATTATACTCCAGCAGCGCCAAACGCTCTTTTTTACGTGCATTCAGGTATACCATTCCGTATACGAGAGCAAAAAAACCTAAAGGAATAAGCCATTCCATTGTATAATTATTTGATGAATATAATGAATTCAGGGCGTATGACGCAGGACGATTGCAACGGTTACACATTGGGTTCGTCTTTATTAATTCATGATGCAGGTTTTTTTGTAACTTATCCATCGCTTTACCGTCAAAGGACGCAATGACACAACAGGCCGATACATTTTATATCGATCAGGTAATCGCCGGTAATAGTGCTGCTTACGCACCGTTAGTGGAACGTTATAGGCATATGGTGTATTCACTGGTGGTGCGGATTGTGCATACCGAAGCGGTGGCGGAAGAGATTTCGCAGGATGTATTTGTTAAGGCCTATCAGTCGTTGCAGGGCTTTCAGCGAAAAGCGCAGTTTTCAACCTGGTTGTACCGCATTGCCTATAATGCTTCCATTTCATACACCCGAAAGCATAAACAGGAAATGTCTTCCATCGACGATCGGGTGATCAATAATTATTCTGAATCGGAAGTTCAGGATAATGTGATGGGGTTGAGTGAAGAGGAACAGAAGAAGGTCATCGCGGGTGCCCTGGAAACATTGAATGAGACCGACCGCGCGCTGGTGGAGTTATTTTATCTGCGCGATAAGCGTGTGGAAGAAATAGCAGTGATTACCGGATTGACGCAGTCGAATGTAAAAGTGAAGTTGCACCGAATCAGGAAGCGGCTTTACTGTACGATTGAAAAGATGCTGGAAATGGAAATGACCTAAAAAATTTGAATTATGAACGAAATACCAGTTTACAAAGATCCTTTTTTAAGGGAAATTATCCATACCATGGAGGATAAAAAGGCTCCGGATGGGTTTGTCTTTAGTGTGATGCGTGCCGTGGAACAATCGCCGGCGATGCACCGGCAGGGATTTTCAGGGGAACAACTGTTATCGGTCATTTTATTGGGCGTTGCGGCTTCTGTCAGTATCTTGTTCGTTTTGTTTATTCCGATGATTTTTAACACCCTTCCGGAAGTTAATGGCCATAACATAGCGGCTATACTTCCCATCATCACCAAGGTGTTTTTTTCGTTGCAGGGGATGATGGAAGCAGTTCGTGTTCCTGCGTTGTTTGGGGTTAGTGTTGCGGTGATTCTTCTGTTGACCGGTATCGATGTGCTTTTTCGCAGTGGAATCCATTCCCGTCGTCAAAGCGACAAATTGCTGGCGATATAGTTATTTTTTTAATTTCCACACGAGGCTAGGGTATAGGTTATTTATTATTAAAAGCCGACATGGTTGCGGCCAGTCCGGCAACCGCGAAGCTTCGGATCATTTCCGCTGCTTTGGTGATTTTAGGGGTATAAATTTCCATTTCCTCCGCCGTAATTTTTCCCAGCACATAATCGACCTGAAAGCCTTGCGGAAAATCGTGCCCTATGCCAAAACGGAGGCGGGGAAAGGCAGGGGTGCCCAGGGTATCAATAATGTCGTTTAGTCCATTGTGTGTACCACCTGAACCTTGCCCTTTCATGCGCAGCATTCCGGTTTCCAGATCCAGATCGTCACTTACAACGAGCAGTTTTTCTATGGGAACTGATTCTTTATTCAGCCAGTATTTAACTGCTTTTCCACTAAGGTTCATGTAGGTTGTAGGTTTCAGAAGTACCAGGATGCGACCCCGGTATTTTAAGCGGGCAACAAAGCCATACCGTTCGCTGGTAAATGTAGCGCCGGCTTCTTTCACCATGGCATCAAGCACTATCCATCCAATGTTATGCCGGGTATTTTCGTATTCTGCTCCCGGGTTCCCCAGTCCAGTAATGAGATATTTCATAGGTCACTATTTGGTAGTGCAAAAATAGCACTAATTCGATAAAAAAAGCCACCTGACAACTCAGATGGCTCTGTTTAATCTTTTGTAAAAAGGTTTTATTCCTGCGGAGCAGCTTCGGTGTGTTCACCTTCCGTTTCTTCTTCGGCAGCGACTACAGCGCCACGTCCGGCTTTTACGGTAACCACAACTGCGCGGGGCGCATCAAGAAATATGATGTCTTCGCGTACAAGGTTTTCTACCCGTATCGACTGTGCGATTTCGAGGTTAGAGATATCTACTTCTAAGGTATCGGGCAGATTATTCTCAAGAGCCATAATGTGCAGGCGGCGCATTTTCATGGTCAGTTTTCCCCCTTTAAGCACACCGGGTGAGGTGCCGGTAATGGTAATAGGTACCGAAATTTTTACGGGTTTTCCTTCGATAACCTGCAGGAAATCAGCATGCAGGGTCTTATCAGAAACAGGATGGTATTGTACATCCTGAATCATAGTACGATAGGTTTCTCCTTCAATGGTCAGATCGATTAGTTGTACATGAGGAGTGAAGATAAATTTTTCAAATTCATTGGCTTTAACGGCAAAGTGAATTTGTTTTTCTCCGCCATAAAGTACACAGGGTACGAGGCCTTCTTTTCTGCATTTTTTAGCATCTTTTTTCCCTACGCCCTCCCGGAGAGAGCCGCTCAATGATACTACTTTCATAATTGTACGTGTTAGTTAATAATTAAAACTCAAATAGTGTGCTTATGGATTCACAGTCAACCACACGGCGGATTACTTCAGCGAAGAGATGAGCCGTGGAGACTACTTTAATTTTATCATAATGTTGTTTCAGGGGGATGGAGTCGGAAACATACACTTCATCGAAGGGTGAATTGATAACGCGTTCGTAGGCAGGGCCTGAGAACACAGGGTGAGTGGCAAATGCGCGAACACTGCGAGCCCCGTTTTCAATCATCAGTTCTGCTGCTTTGGTAATGGTTCCGGCCGTATCAATAATATCATCTACCAGTACAATATCTTTATCCTTCACGTCGCCGATGAGTGCCATTTTTGCGACTTGATTGGGCCTAGCGCGTTGCTTATAGCAAATCACAAAGTCGCGGTGAAGTGCTTTGGCATAGGCGGCGGCACGGCGGGTTCCACCGGTGTCGGGAGAGGCAAAGGTGAGAGCCGGTAGATCGAGTTCTTTCAACACAGGTATAAAAATCGAAGAGGCATAAAGATGATCAACAGGCATATTAAAAAAGCCCTGAATCTGATCTGCGTGCAAGTCCATGGTAATGATACGGTTTACACCGGCAGTAACCAGCAGATCGGCTACTAGCTTGGCTGCAATGGATACTCTGGGCCGGTCTTTCCGATCCTGACGTGCATATCCGTAATAGGGTATGACGGCTATGATGTTCTTGGCGCTGGCACGTTGGGCGGCATCCACCATCATCAGCAACTCCATCAGGTTGTCAGCCGGTGGAAAAGTCGATTGTATAATAAAAACAAAACTTCCCCGGATATTTTCTTCGAAAGAAGGTTGGAATTCGCCATCCGCAAAATCATTGAAAATTACATTACCGAGCGAAACCCCAAAACTTTTAGCAATATCTCCGGCCATAGTGGATACGGAGCGGCCTGCAAAAATCTTGATTTTGGTTGACATGAAGTAGTTTTTTAATTCAATAGATACCCCTGTGCTATTGGCGGCAAAATTAGCGATTTATTTTCGGGATACCAACTTTTAACGTAAAAAGCCAACCATAAAATATCGGGGGTATGGCTAACGTATCCTTTTATTTCTAATTTATGGCATAATGAACTCCCGTAGGATAATCCAATTTTGTTTATCCGGGCAATCCTGATATAAAAAAAAGTAGTATATTTGCCACGCTAATGCCCGGGTGGCGGAATAGGTAGACGCGTCGGTCTCAAAAACCGATGGGGTAATTCCCGTGCCGGTTCGATCCCGGCTCCGGGTACCTGGCAGAAGTGAGAGTGTAAGATTTTGCATCTTGCACTTTTTTTATGCACTATTGACCCCACTTTTCCTCTGCTTTTATGCGGGCAAACTATTTGATGCCAAAATTGTTATTTATTAAACGATAACGCAACAGGCACAAATGAAACTTCGCTTTGAATACCGGCTAACCTTGCTGTATCTGTTTTTGGGTGGATTATGGATTCTTTTTTCCGATCGATTGTTGCTGTTCTTTACCGGGGAAACTCATTCCCTCAGCCACTGGCAGACTTACAAAGGATGGTTTTTTGTGGGTATTACCGGCTTGTTTTTGTATTCTTTTGTCCGAAGGCAAATGCAGAAAATTGAAAAAGCTGAAAAAGCACTTCAGGAAACCAACCAACGGATTCAAAAGCAGAACCTTACCCTGATTCAACAGAATAAGGAAATAGAACAAATTAATGGGGAATTGGAGGTTAGCAGAAACCGTGCATTGGAAGGCGACCGCCTAAAAACAGCATTTCTCGAGAATATGTCGCACGAAATTCGTACACCCCTTAATAGTATTGTCGGGTTTAGCGAGCTTATCACCGATCCGGTGATTGCCTTGGATGAAAAACAAGTGTTTGCACAAATCATAAAGAGTAACAGTAATCAATTGCTCAAGATTGTTCATGATATCCTCGATATCTCTTCCTTGCGAACGGCCCAGATTGCATTACATTACAAATCGTTCTACCTGCCTGATTTCCTGGCATTGGTTTATTCAGAATGGGAACCTGAAGCTCGGGCCAAGGGTCTTCTTTTTGAAAAACCAGTCGTCAATGCGGATTCTGCAACGCTGGTGAAAACCGATGAAAAGGCGTTGCATAAAATTCTTAATAATCTGGTTCATAATGCGATAAAATTCACTCCCCGGGGAAAAGTATCGATTACCGCCTATATATCCGGGCAAATGCTTAATGTGAAGGTTTTCGACACTGGTATTGGCATCGATATCGATCATCAGGTGGATATTTTTGAACCGTTTTTTCAGCTTACCGATACCCAAACAAAGTTTATCGAAGGCACTGGCCTGGGACTGGCCATTGTAAAGGAATACACGGCTCTTTTGGGAGGAACGATTCATTGTACCTCTTCGCCCGGATCGGGGTCAGTTTTTATCTTACAACTTCCTATACAGCCCGTACAGGCTCGGGTTGTTGAACCGACTCCGGATAACCCGGCATCCCAACAGGAGTGGAACGGAAAGAAGATTCTGATTGTCGAGGATGAGCAGAATAATTACCGGTACCTCTATGAAATATTAAAACCCTACCATCTGCAGATTTGTCATGCGGAAAATGGAACGGAAGCAGTTGATTTCATTAAGAATAACCCAGATACCGATTTGGTGCTCATGGATATCAAGATCCCGGTGTTAAATGGTTATGAGGCCACACGGCGAATCAAAGAGCTGCGTCCGGAAGTGCCGGTGATTGCGCAAACGGCTTATGCGCTGGCTGGCGATGAGGAAAAAGCACGGGACGCAGGGTGTACAGCCTATCTCTCCAAACCAATTCGTCGCCTTGATATCCTCGATATATTGAAAGCATATCTCCACTAGAATCTTTTAACCCATTTCAGTTTGTCTTTGTATCTTTGCCGTATGGCAGAATATAACCCTATGACCTGGGAAAATTGTTTTTCCAGCTGTCGAACCGGAGCTTCCGTGGACTCAAAGGAGCAACGCACAGATTTTCAACGTGATTATGACCGACTGATTTTTTCCAGTGCTTTCCGGCGGCTACAGAATAAAACGCAGGTATTTCCATTACCCGGTTCCACTTTTGTTCATAACCGGCTGACACATTCGTTGGAAGTTTCCAGTGTAGGCCGGTCGCTGGGGAAAATGGCCGGACAGGTTATCGCTGCCCGGATTCAGTTAAGTGAAGCTGGTTTGGAGTTTTATCTTCACGATCTTCCCAGTGTAATTGCTGCCGCTTGTTTGGCCCATGATATCGGTAATCCGGCTTTTGGCCATTCCGGAGAAGATGCTATCTCCAGTTATTTCCGTCAGCATGCCTGTCAGGAGATTGCCGGAAGCCCAATGAGCAGCCGTTTTTCTGTTGCTGAATGGAAAGAATTATGCGATTTTGAGGGTAATGCGAATGCTTTCCGGATTCTTACCCATCATTTTAGTGGGAAAAGCTCTGGAGGGTACCGTCTGACTTACGCAACTTTGGCGGCTACCATGAAGTATCCCTGCCTTCAACAGGCTAAAAATAGCCAATACCGCCATACCAAAAAATATGGTTTTTTTATTAGTGAACTGGAAACCATGAACGTGTTGGCTAAGAAGGTTCACCTGACTCCAGACCCGCAGGCGGAAAATTGCTGGTTTCGCCATCCGTTTGTTTATCTTACTGAAGCGGCTGATGATATCTGTTACCGGATTATTGATCTGGAAGATGCGCATCGACTGGGAATTGTAGGCTATGCGGAAACGGAAAGCCTTTTACTGCAGCTTTTGAACTCTTTTAGCAGTAGCGGAAAAGAGGAGTTGTTAAAAACAAAAACAACCCTGAAAACTATTTGCGATGCGAATGAAAAAACGGCATATCTGCGCGCTAAGGTAATTAACCGGCTGATTCAGGCCTGCACCGATGTTTTTGCTGATCAGATTGACGCCTTGCTATCCGGTAAGTTTGAGCTTGCATTGATGGACGAAGTGGCGCACCAGCATCCGGTGCTGGGAGAGATTGAAGCATTGAGTGTGGAAAGAATTTATAGCCATGATACCGTGGTACATATTGAACTTGCCGGGTATCATGTAATTTCAAAACTGTTGGATTTGTTCGTGCCTGCGGTACTTACTCCGAAAGGGAGCCGTAGCGGACAGCAGCAGAAGGCGATTCGGATGTTACCGTTGCAGTACTTGCCCACAGGGGAGAACGATTATGAAAACGTGCGTCTGGTATTGGATTATATCAGTGGAATGACCGATCTTTATGCTACGGAATTTTATCAGAACGCCTTTGGCTTTGCGATCCCCAAACATCGGTGATGCGTCAGACAGGAAGGCAGAATATTCAGTCTGTTTTAATTACCAATCGATTTCGAATTTTTTCCCGGTTTTTCCCTCTGGTTTATTTTTTTTTGTTTTTTGGAGGTTTTTTACCGAATCATCGTCCCATTTTACTTGAAATTTTTCACTGTTTTCCGGAATGGAGAGGGAGTCGGGGAGGGTATCCCTTCCAAAAAGGCTTTTCAGCGTTTCTTTTTCTTTTTTAATCTGTTTGGAAATTTGCGCTCTGGCTTTGGGTGAATCGTATTTAAATTTTGGTTCCTGTGTATTTCCACTGACGGCAATAAAGATGCGTGTATTTCTTCCTTCCTCTTCCTGAATCACCCCGAACTGATTATCCTTATGACGGGCATTATATTTTCCGCTTAGCAATTCGGCCAGGGCAAGATCGATGTGATAATCCATCTCGCCGCTGAATTTCTGGCGCCCCTCCATATCCAGGTCGAGTACATTGTTTTTTATAGCCATTCTGGGGATATATAAGGTTTTATTCTTTATAAAAAATTGATTTTCAAGGGTTTGAAATTGTATGTCCGAGAGATCTTCTAATCGGAGGAATCCGCTGAAATTCATTAATGGACCAAAGTTTTTTAATGCGCCATTGGTGATGGTCAGGTTGGCATCCAGCGTGAATGTATTCATGTCCAGTGATCCCCGGGGTCCCAGATCCAAAGTAATATACGAAGAGGTGGTAATGGATCCGCTGATATTTTCATGGGTCAGCCCATTTAATCCGAAATTATTACATACTTTGAAAAGAGAGGAAATATTGACGGATTGCGCGTTTACAGAAGCCGTAAGTCCGGGGCATTCTGTCAGATAATCGTTTAATCGCCCGGAGGCGGATAGGCTTCCTTCACATCCCCGGAGGCGGAAATTTTCGATAATCAGATCCGTGCCGGTGGTCTTTGCCTGCAGGAAAAGGGTGTTGTATTCTTCGTTGTTGTATATAATATGGTCGATCTCCAATTCTGCCTGTAGCTGACTTCCAGGCCACGACCCGGATTGCCACTTCTTGTTTTCAGGCGATGGAGTGCGGTTTAGCTTCTGAAATAATACCGTCAGTTCATCGGCATTAATTCTATTGGCATGTAATTTTAGCTTTCCTGATCCTGTTCTTTTCTTGTCATTCGGGTCAGCGAAAAGACCGGTAATAGTTCCGGAAAGCGCAATCTGGCTCGATCCGGTTTCCATCTCCATATTGCGGATCAGGATTTTTTTGGGTGTGATTTCAGTAGAAAAATTTACCAAATGAATGGGTTGTTGTAACGTAGAATGTTGAAATACAACGTTTTTTGCCTGAATGTTTATTTTACCTTCTGCCTGACTCCACTCCCGGGCAATATTTTCCTTTAAGCCAGTAAGTGTTCCTTTATATTGCAGGTCGAACGCTGCAGTTCCTGAAAGGTAATTTCCCGCAGGAAGCAAAAAAATAAATTCCTCCAGATTGAGTTGACTTTTCAGGGATGTATTTACAAAAAGGTTTTGGGAATGACGGAGAGCCATCCAACCTGTTATTTCCCCGTCGTGCTGAATTTTTGTTTTCAGTTCGGTGAGTTTGAGATAAAAGGCTTCCGGATTACCCGGTTTAGCTCCTGCCACACAAGTGGCAGAAAAATCGTGTAACTTCATTTGATTTCCGTCAACACAGAGCGTATCGAAATACAAGGTGGATGAAAAGTCAAATGCAGGTGCACTTTTAACGTTATCGCCATAGAGCTGCCCGTTGAAGGAAACGGTACCCTGGGGCTGAAAGGCAGATAGTTTTTCTCGGAGCCTGACGGGGAAAAATTCCAGTGCTTTTTGCAGCATAATATGATCGCCACTTACGGTTACGTTATATTTTCCCATGGCCTGTGGGTCCTTCATCGTTCCCGAAAGATGAACTACCATATCATCGATCCGGATGCGCCCTTCCGAAAGTAGCATTTCTTTTTCAGGAAGCCTATACGTTGCCCTGCACATTATGTCTATGGGTTGATCGGCGGGAAGTGCAACCCCCGGAATTGTACCTGTTCCGGTTAATTGCATGTGGAGGGTCACCACGCTGTCGTTCATTACCAATTTAAACTGCGATTTTTGAATAGCTGCCTGAAAGGAAGTGTTGTGCATTTCGTCGGTATACAATAGGGTTACCCGGTTCATGAGCAGTTTTGGAAGGGTTACTCCCGGTGCAGGTTTTCCGGCAATTAGCGTATCCGAAGACCCGGTGGAATGAAAAGTGTAATTTGTTTTTCCTTCTGCAGAGCGGAACAGATTGATTTCAGCATCTTCCAGCAGAATGGCTTTAATTAAGTATTCTTTTTTCAGTATGGAAATCAGGTCGGTACGGACAAAGAAGGATTCGGCCTGGGTTATGGGAGGCATTTTGTTAGGGTTATCCGGCGCAGTCACCGCTACGCCGGAGAGCCGGAGGCTGATATCCGGGAAATGTTTTGTTATGTCAATTTTTGCTGAGGTGAGGGTTAAGCGGGCATTGAGACGGGTATCAATTTGTTTGATAATCACCTCCTTAATAATTTGGTCATGGGAATCGATATAGATTAGCAGAAAGGCAAATCCGGCAAGAAAAAGGCTGGCTGCAATAGCCAGCGAATAAGCCATGAAACGAATTGTACGGCGGTATCCTATTTTTTTTGTAGTTTTTGTTTCCTCTGTCATGCCTGTTCTTCCGTTGTATAAACGTAATTCCTTCCGAAATGCGTATACTCAATAGCATTTTTTTATAAAACAGGAAAGTGTTTTAAGTGTTGTCTCCGGTGCTTCCACAAACCCCATATGGCCGGTATTATCGAGAATAAGTGCTTCGGAATGGGGGGGTAGTACCATTTGGGCCAGTATTTTTTCAAGTGGAATACGGGAATCCTGTTTTCCGGCGATAAACAGCACCGGATAAGAAGCATTTGATAAAGTGGTAAGGCCTGATTTCCGGTACATCATTCCATTAAGAGCTGCGACGATTCCAGCGGCGGAGGTTTTGAGGCTTTCTTGCTGCAGTTGTCGGATCACGGGGGCAAATAATTCTTCGTTGTCCGGAGCGAAAAGCCCGGGGATAAAGGCCTTAATAAAACCTGGTCTGTCTTCTTTTACAATTTTTATAGTTCGTATTCGGTTTGCTTTTATTTCTTCCGGGTCGGCCGAAGCATGGGAGTGGAATAAAACCAGCCCTTTTACCAAATTCGGGAAGATGCGGGCAAAGGCCAGTGCCACATAGCCTCCCATAGAATGGCCCGTAATTACTGCCTGAGTTATGGCTTCAGCGTTCAGGAGATCGGCTACAGCGTGGGCCATAAATTCCATGGTATGGGTAGGGTCAAATATTGAACTTTCGCCATGTCCCGGCAGGTCGGGGCAAACCACGGTATAGTGTTCTGACAGAGAATCGGTGAATTTTTTCCAGATGACACCCGATTCCAGAAATCCATGGAGCAAAACCACACATGGACCGTTCCCGTTTATTGTGTAGGAAATTGTTCCTCCCGAAAAATTTCTGTTTTTTTTCATTACCGGTTGTTTTTTGCAAAGATACACAACATCATGGCATATTTTATTGTGTCCGGTATTTCTGCCAGTGGCCCGGGGTCTGTTTTGAAATCATTTTTTCTTCGAGTACTTTTGCCTTGCTTTTGAAAACAAAGTGAATGCTAACTTGTTATGAATTTCAAAATGAATGATGATGCAAAAAGTAAATAATAAAGCCCTTCTGATGATTTTGGATGGTTGGGGGCAGGGCGACGGGAGTCGTTCGGATATTATTTCCTCTACACCCACGCCAAATATGGATGCACTGAAGCAGCATTATCCCCATAGTATTTTGCTTACCAGTGGTGAAAATGTAGGATTACCGGAGGGTCAAATGGGAAACTCTGAGGTTGGCCATTTGAATATCGGTGCAGGACGAGTAGTTTATCAGGATCTTGTGAAGATTAACCGGGCCTGTGCCGATAACTCGATTGCCGACAATCCTGTGCTTCAGGAGGCCTTCGAATACGCTGCTACCCATAAAAAGGCCGTGCATTTTCTTGGCCTGGTCTCCGATGGGGGCGTCCATTCCATGGATACTCATTTATATAAACTCTGCGATCTTACCCGGGAGTATAGCCTGGAAAAGGTTTATATTCATGCACTTACGGATGGGCGCGATACCGATCCACAAAGTGGACTTGGGTTTATTCAAAAACTGGAATCGCATCTGGCTCAATCCAATGGTACCATTGCCACACTTACGGGCAGATACTACACGATGGACCGGGATAAGCGATGGGAGCGAATCAGAATGGGTTACGATGCTCTGGTGCACGGAAAGGGCACTAAAGTGCATTCGGTTACCGAGGCGATGCGTGCTTCCTATGCACAGGGTGTTACCGATGAGTTTATTAAGCCGTTGGTGGTTGTGGATGATAACGATGAGCCCATCGGCAAAATTTTTGCGGGTGATGTGGTAATCTGTTTTAATTTCCGTACCGATCGCTTGCGTCAGATTACCCATGTGCTTACGCAGCAAGACATGCCGGAACAGGGTATGAATACCCTTCCGTTGAAATATTATACCCTTACCCGTTATGATGATCGGTTTAAAGCGGTGAAGGTCATTTATGATAAAGAAAATGTGCGCATGACGATGGGAGAGGTAGTTGCTGCAGCGGGCCGACGGCAGTTGCGTATCGCCGAAACCGAGAAGTATGCGCATGTAACCTTCTTTTTCAGTGGAGGTCGCGAAGAGGTGTTTGAGGGAGAAAAACGGATAATGATCCCATCGCCTAAAGTTGCTACCTATGATTTACAGCCCGAAATGAGCGCTTTTTTGGTAAAAGATGCCATAATTAAGGAATTGAACGAAAAAACGGTTGATTTTGCTGTTTTAAATTTTGCTAATGGTGATATGGTGGGGCACACAGGGGTTTATGATGCCATTGTAAAGGCGGTTCAAACCGTCGATCAGTGCGTTGGGGAGGTAGTGACGGCTGCCCGTAACCATGGGTATGACGTACTGATTATTGCCGACCATGGAAATGCGGATTATGCGGTTAATCCTGATGGCTCACCCAATACAGCCCATTCTACTAATCCGGTGCCGGCGGTCTTAGTTTCTGATTATTATACCGCGATAAATCCGGGTATTCTGGCTGATGTGGCTCCCACATTGCTAAAAATTCTGGATATCCCTCAGCCTGAGGAGATGACAGGGAAAGCCCTGATATAAAGAAATAAGGCTGTCTGGTATTAATCCGGACAGCCTTATTTAATGGTTTTTAAGACTCCTAATAGCGATTGGATTGGCGCCCACCGTCACGGTGGTTGCTTCTACCGTTTCCGCCGCGGTATCCGCCACCGCCCCCTTCACTGCGGTATCCACCGCCACTTCCTTCACTGCGGTATCCGCCGCCACCCCCTCCACGGTTGTCTTCACGTGGACGAGCTTTTTTTACGATAATTGTACTTCCTTCGAATTCTGTTTCATTTGTTTGAGCAATGGCATCATTACCTTCCTGCTCATTATCCATCTCCACAAATCCATACTTTTTGGAAAATCCGGTCTCTTTGTCCATAATAACTCTGGCGCTTTTAACTTCGCCAAATTGTTCAAACAGAGTTTTCAGACTCTCATCGTTGGTCCTGGAACTCAATTTTGCAATAAAAATGTTCATTTTGTAAAAAAAATTAAAGTGAATAAAACGCCCGAAAGGAAGAATGCAGTTAAACCCGGTTAATGGAGCCACAAAACAACGTTGCCGATCGATGCATGAACAAATAATTAGTTAAGACAAATATACAACTCCAATTGTATCAAATGCAATTTTTCAAAAATTTTTTTCACTTCTTTAACCTTTTCTTTTTCAATGGATTATTTAATGATAAATTTCTTCTTTGTCGGCTGCTTTCCTACTAATGACGTGAGAATATATACACCGGGCTGTAGCGTCCTGACATCGATTATTGTTTCTGAATTTTTCGTATTTATAGGGGGAGTAAGGGCTTGTATTCCTGCGATGGAACAAATGTTAAGTAATTGAAAATCAGTGTTTTCATGCTTAATTGTGAGGAAATCTCCGGTAGGGTTTGGGAATAATGTGATTTGTTTTTCGTGGGATGGTCCCCCGATTCCACTAATGAAGGTGGGTGTGTCTGTCACCAGGGAAATAGCGGGGTCAAAAATTATTTCCTCCACACAGAATTCCAGTGGGATCAGAAAATATTGACCGTTATAAGTGTGCTTCAGGGTTATCAGGGTGTCGGCATACTCGTTTTTAAGGAGCAGCGTGACTGGCATCTCGAAGAAATCCACGGCGGGATGGGAGGTTTCCTGATAAAGCGATATTTCGAAAAGTGCGTTGCATCCTGGCGTGTACCGGATCGTGTAGGAAGGATAGCCTTCCCCGTAATACCAGTCGTTGAAAAAAGAGCCGAGCGAGGTGTCGGCAACCTCTTCCATCGATTCAATAAAATGGTCCATTCCGGCAAACCCGTGCCATACTTCCGGATGGTACAAATAGTTGTTTATGCCCTGAAAGAAGGCTGAATCGCCTATTACGCTGCGTAACATGTGCAGGACCATAGCTCCTTTATTATAGCTGAGCCGTGCATCGAAAATACGTGCTACGTCGGTGGTATCTGAAACATACACCGAGCCGCCGGGCTGAGTGAGGATATGAGCGCGTTTTTGTGTTTTCCATATCGTCCAGAAATCGGTTTCCGGAAAGAGATATTCATACGCCAGCCCGCTGAGGTAAGTGGCAAATCCCTCATGGAGAAAGATATCATGCCAGCTGGCAGTGGTTACCATATTACCAAACCATTGGTGTGCCAGCTCGTGCACCAATAGCTCGTAGTTCCAACTACCAGTAGAGGTCATGGTCTGATGCTCCATTGCACCACCCCGGTTCCATTGCATATGCCCGTATTTTTCTTCCCGAAAGGGATAAGGACCAAAAAGGGAATTAAACAGTGATATTGCTTCAGGCAAACTCGCTGTAGTGGCCTGTGCAATGGAAAGATCTTCTGCATACGCCAGGTTCTCAATCGAAAAATGCATCGTACCGATTACCACTTCTTGGGTGAATTTTTCGTATACCGACACCGCAAAGGCAACATTGTAGGGCACAATGGGGTAACGGTGCTGCCAAAACTGGGTTATTGTCCCATTTTTGTGTTTTTGTGTTTCGACGTTCAGGCCATTGGCTCCGGATTCATACCCGACAGGGAACGTCAGCTCCATATCGAGTGAATCGATTTTGTCGGCCATTCCTTCCGGAACAGGCCACCAGTCTGAGGCTCCGTAAGGCTCGGCGAATGTGGCAAGCACGGGAACCCCTTCATGTTCATCCTGAAGAAAATATCCATTATCGGGGGGCACACCACCATACCAGATTTGTGTTGAATACGAAACGGCTGGCAATAACGCCCTCGGGAACCGGAGGGTTAAAAGGTATCCGTCGTGCGAGAAATCGATCGGTGTATTATGGAAAAGAATGGAGTCGGGAGTGAGTTCCGGTGCTAAAAGCAATACTAGGGTATCGGTGGTTTCCTGAACCATGAAATGATGGGTTGCAATGCCCTGAAGGGCACGCACTGCCGGGTCGAGGGAGAATTGCAACCGGGTATAGTGGATATTAAAAACGGATGTGGTCACGCGCTGCCTTGTGAAAAGGGCCGGCCGCTGCTGTGCATACTTTTCCACCACTACCGAATTATCAGGGCGTAATTGCGACCTCCCTGTGAGGCTTTTTAGTAGCAGCAAAAACATGATAAAGGCAATAATTTTTGTTTTTTCCATCGGCGTATCACAAAGTTAATGATTATTAAACCCCATTTGCGGCTGTTTGTTGAGAAATCGTATTTTTATCGCCCGGGAGTAAGTATATTTGCACTTATGAATTTCAGAAATTGGATAATAGTTTTATGCGGAGTGATAACTATGGTTGCGGCCACACGTTGCGCTTCAGAGGTGGCTCCCACAGGAGGGCCACAGGATAAAAATCCTCCGGTGTTACTCTCCGCAGAACCGCCGACAGGAACGGTTAACTTCGACCGGAAACTGATAAAGGTGAACTTTGATGAATTTCTGCAGTTAAAAGATGTAAATGAAAAAATGATTGTTTCTCCGCCTATGACGAAGAAACCGGAGGTTCTCCTCAAAGGGAAGTCGGTGTTGATAAAAATACAGGATACATTGCGTTCAGAAACTACCTATAACCTATTTCTGGGGGATGCTATTGCCGATTTGAATGAAGGAAATGCGGTTCCATCGTTCCGCTATGTGTTCTCTACGGGTACCTATATCGATTCACTTTCTGTGCGGGGGAGTGTGGTGGATGCGCAAACCCGCGCACCGCTGGAGGGTATCTGGGTTGTGCTTTACCCAGCCGGTTCGGATACGGCATTTTTTACTTCCACCCCTTATTATATTGCCACTACCGATAAAACGGGGGCTTTTTATCTCGACCAATTGCAAAATGGTGAATATCAATGTTATGCCCTTGAGGATATTAATGCTAATTTTTATTTTGACCTGCCTGACGAGCGTATTGCTTTTTGCGACCAGCCGATTACTCCGGGGTATGCTCCTGCGCTTCCGGATTCATTGCCCGACAGTGTTAGGGTTTCAACCGTTCCGCAGTTGATGCTGGCGCTTTATCGTGAACCTGATACGGTTGTTAAGCTTTCCGGTTCGCACTTGATTGATAATTATGTAGTCGAATTTCTTTTTAATCAACCCACACCGTCCGCACGTTTTACTACAGCCGATTCAGTACCGCTGCCCAAATCGATCCGAAGAGTGAATGCTACCGCCGATACCGTGCGTTGGTGGATCCGTGACACTACGGTTAAGGTGATGAATGTAGTGGTATTGAATGATACGATCGCACTGGATACGGTCCGGATTACTTTGACTTCCAAGGATTTTGACCAAAAAGGAATGTCGACATATTTTAAAAATAATTTGGTTTCCCATACGCGATTGCTCCCTGGAAGCACTTTTAATTTTTATTCTGAAAACCCGCTGGCTGCTTTCGATTTTAGCCGTTCACTGCTGAAAACTGCTACGGATTCACTTACACCTGTTTTTGAGACAGGCGATACGCTGAACACGGTTCTGTTTATGAAGAACCGGCTGGAAGAAGGGGCTACGTATTCATTGCTCGTTGCCTCCGGGGCTATGACCGATATATACGGAAATACCAATGATTCACTGGTGATTCCTTTTACGCTGATAAACCCTGACGAATTGGGAAATCTGGAAATTTCTCTAACACTTCCCGGTGAAAACCCATGCTTTATTCTTTATCTTTTGGATGCAAAAGAAAAAATGGTAAAATCAATGCCGGTTGCTGCTTCAGGGAAGTATATTTTTTCGAACCTTTTTGCCGGAAAATATACCCTGAGCGCTATTGATGACCGGGATAGAAATGGCAAATGGAGCCCCGGACGGATATTTCTCCATCAGCAGCCGGAAAAAGTCTTTTCCTTTGAAAAACCTATTGATATCCGTTCAAAGTGGAAGGTTCAGGAGGTCTGGACGATTGAATAAAAGTACGGTATAATAGATGGGGTTACCCAATCACTATTCCTCTGCATTGCATTTATTAATGCAATGAATAATCTCTGTTAAAGCCGCACTTTTCAACGTGTAATAAATTTTTTTCCCATCGCGGCGTGATTCAAGAACCCCTTTGTTTTTAAGGATGTTGAGATGATGTGAGGCAGCGGCTTGTTCGATTTTTAATTTTAGGTAAATTTCTGTAACACTCATTTTTTTGCCATCCTGCAAAAGTTCAATAATTGCAATGCGCATTGGATGAGCGATAGCACGCAGTTTACTGGCTGCTGCTTCCAGTTTGTCGACGTCGAGGGTTAATGAATTCATTGTTTATTTTTTAGTAAAACTATAACCTTTAAAAGATAAGCATCTAAACTTATCAATAAATAAACAGGTGATTTCTATTGAATTGCAAAAATACATATTATTTCTGAGAAAAATCTTATCTCCTGTTTCTCTTATGTATCATACATTTACTTTAAGGGATATAAAGTTAAAATGTTTACTGTCAAAAAGTCCTTTATCACTTATTTTAAGTGCTGGAATTACAAGCAATGCCATAAATGAGCAGGTAATAAATGGGTTAGTAAGCGTTGATCCCATTTTTTTTGCTTGTCGGGAGATTGTATCAAATTTTTCTGCAATTATTTCCAAGGGGAGGTCTGACATAAGGCCTGCAAAGGGAAGGGGAAGTATAGAATCGATTTTTCCGTTATGTGCACAGGCCAACCCTCCCTGATGCTGTATAATTGCGTGTATTACTGTAAGAATATCCGTATCGTTGGTGCCGATGGCAATAATATTATGGCTGTCGTGGGCTACGGAAGAACCTATGGCACCGCTTTTAAACCCAAACCCGTGAACGAAACCCACGGCAGGCGGTTTCGCTTCATATCGGTTGAGTACCACGATTTTTAGCAGATCCCTCGCTGTATCAGGCATATATGCATTGTTTTCTGTTTTTGCTATCAGTTTACGGTGCTGTGTGATAATACTTCCGTCTTCCACTCCAATCACCCGGATTCGGTCGCCCTTTTTTCCCTGAATACGGATTGCTTCCGGAGGTGGAAGCAGTGCCTGAAATCGATTTTTAAGGGTGATTTTAGGTATTTGGGCTGGTGCAATACCTTCCTTAAATACTTGTTTACCATTGATATAAGTTTGCAGCACATGGAATTGACACAGGTCTTGGACAATGATAAAATCTGCCGGATCGCCAATTCTGAGTAACCCTACGGGTAATCGGTAATGTGTAACCGGATTTAATGAAGCTGCACGTAAAACATCGAAAAGATCGTACCCGAGATCGATGCTTTTTTTCACCAGAAGATTAATATGGCCTTTAATCAGATCGTCGGGATGCATATCATCGCAGCAGAACATGAGTTTTTCTGGTGCGAAATGCATGAGGGGGATGAGTTCATAAAAATTTTTTGCTGCAGACCCTTCCCGGATCTGAATATGCATTCCGGCCTGTATTTTATCCCAGGCATTGTCGATGCAAAAACTTTCATGGTCGGTAGAGATGCCTGCTGCAGCATAAGCCGTTGCCTGTTGTCCTCCGAGGCCCGGTGCATGGCCATCAACAGGTTTGCCTAATGTTATTGCGGCCTGTATTTTTTTCATCACTTCCTGATCGCCTGCGAGTACGCCCGGGTAATTCATCATTTCCGAAAGGAAATACAGATCGTGACGTTGTAGCAGTGAAGCGGTCAGCGCTGCATCAATCGTTGCCCCCGACGACTCGAGTGGGGTGGCCGGAACGCATGAGGGCAAGCCAAAGAATATTTTCGCGGGGCTGTATTTGGCATGTTCTATCATGGCTTCAATTCCCTCTGTTCCTAATACATTGGCAATTTCGTGGGGGTCGGAAACAGTCGCCACTGTGCCGTGTTTAATTATGGCCCTTCCAAATTCGCCCGGAGTGCAGATTGTGCTTTCAATGTGAATGTGCGAATCGATGAAGCCAGGCAGCAGGAAGTGGTCATAGGCCTTTCCTGTGGCTTTCACTGCGCTGATTTTTCCCTTTGATATTGTAACAATTCCGCCAAAGATGCGACGGTTATGAATATCGATAATATTACCTTCAACGGTTTTTATAGGCATTGTGCTATTTTTTTTGCTTATTTTTTTAAAACGATAAAGATAATAAGATTCAGATGGAAATAATTTTTTTTGTTGGTTCCTTTTTTTTCGTGGGTTATAGTGGCGATACCATGGTTTACCTGAAATAGTTTTTTTTCTTCGGATTATTTTCTGAAATTTGGCTGTTTTACCAATCGGGCAACTTATGGTGTATTCAGCTAATACAACAGTATGGATTACAGGTGCTTCATCAGGAATTGGTGCGGCATTGGCGGAGCATTATGCCCGTTTAGGTGCGAGTGTAATACTTTCGTCGCGCAATGAATCACAATTGCAAACTGTTGCCTTACGTTGTGTAAAAATTTCGGCGCCATCTGACGGAAAGAAAAGGAAATCGCCTGATTTTTTTGTTGTCCCTGTGGATATGGCTTCAACGGAAAGCATTGCGAAGGCCTGGGCGGAGGTCGGGAAATTAAACCGTCCTATCGATATTTTGATCAATAATGCGGGTATCAGCCAGCGCTCATTAACTCGTGATACAGGTACTGAAATCGATCGGAAAGTGATGGAGTTGAACTTTTTTGGAACGTTGACATTAACCAAAATGGTACTTCCACACATGTTGACGCACGGTGGTGGGCATATTGCCGCAATAAGCAGTATCGTTGGAAAATTTGGTTTCCCTTTACGATCGGCCTATTCCGCTTCCAAGCATGCACTGAAGGGATTTTTTGAAAGCCTGGATGCGGAAGAACGAAAACATCGGATTTTTGTCACGCTGGTATATCCTGGTTTTATCACTACAAAGATTTCTGTAAATGCACTCACGGCCGATGGAACTGCTCATGGTGCAATGGATAACAATCAGAAACAGGGGATGGCACCGGAGATCTGTGCAAGAAAAATTGAACGGGCAATCAGACGCCGCAAGCATGAAGTATTGGTAGGACGGAAAGAGTTGTTATTAGTGCATATTCGTCGTTTTCTGCCGGCTTTATATTATACAATGGCTCGTCGTGTTAATCCAACATAAATATGTAATCGGGAAAGTTATGAATAAGAAATTGATTATTAGTGGAATACAGCAGGTTGGAATCGGCATTCCCGATGTACAAAATGCTTTTTCCTGGTATAACCACCAGTTGGGTTTTGATGCTAAGATATTTGATGATGAAGGTGTTGCTGAGCTGATGTTGCCGTATACCGGCGGGAAACCACAGGCCCGGAGGGCTATTCTGGCGGTGAATATGCGGGGCGGCGGAGGTTTGGAAATATGGCAACCCATGGGTCGGGTACAACGCAAACCAGAGCAGGAGCTTTTGTTGGGGGATTTGGGCCTTTTTGTGGCTAAATATAAAGCCGGAGATGTGGCGATGGCTTTTCAGCAACTGGAAGAAAAGGGTGTAGAGCTCCTCAGTGAAGTAGTATATAATCCGGCAGGCAAAAAGCATTTTTTTGCCCGTGACCCCTTTGGCAACCTATTGCAGATTGAGGAGGATACCTTTCGGTTTTCAGATGCGCATAAAGTGTTGGGTGGCGTCCATGGATTGATTATTGGCGTTAGTGATATCGAAAAGTCGAGTTCGTTTTATGCCACGGTACTGGGGTATGATGAGGTGATGTATGACCGTACGGGTGTGTTTAGTGATTTTGCTTCATTACCCGGGGGTGATCATCGCGTTCGGCGCATGCAACTTCGCCGCAGTGCTACACCCAAAGGTGCCTTTAGTCCCATTTTTGGTACTTCTGCGATCGAACTCGTTCAGGCTTTTGATTATTCTCCGGTGAAAATTTTCGCTAACCGATGGTGGGGCGACAGCGGGTATATTCATGTCTGTTTTGATATTCATGGAATGGAAGCACTAAAGGAAAGGTGCGAAAAAGCGGGCCATCCTTTTGTGTGCGACAGTAACGACAGTTTTGATATGGGTGAGGCTGCCGGTCATTTTACCTATATCGAAGATCCTGACGGGGCTTTAATCGAATTTGTGGAAACACATAAAGTGCCTGTCCTGAAGAAGCTGGGATGGTATATTAACCTGGAAAAACGCGATCCTGAGAAAGCGCTTCCTATCTGGATCTTGAAAGCTATTGGGATAAAACGCCATCACTGAGTAGTGTTTGTTGGAAATCCCTACCAGTCTTCTTCGATCACTTCTACCGGAGGCTTCATTTCTTCTTTTAAGGCTTTAATCAGGCCGCTGATGTGTTCATTAATTTGTGAGAGTACATCGGAGAGGTCATTGCGGTATTCGGGATCTTTCGGGTCGGCCCACCGCTCGAGTGGAAACCGGGAGGTTTTTTTAACTACAAAATCACCAAAGGTGTACCGGTAACGACCCTCTTTAAATTGCAGGGAGAATGTATACAGAATCATTTCTCCCTCGGTCATTATTCCTTCCGCATTGATGTTTTGGAGTCGGAAACGGTGATTTCCTTCAATGATTCCTGTATGTGGATCGCGGACTTGTGTTACCTCTGCGCTGTTTTTGTAGTTATTATTCACCCAATTGATGGCACGAATAAAGAAATCGGCCTGAGTACCTTCTTCATGAACTACCTCCTGATATTGAAAGGCTTTTGTTTTTTCGTTAACCGGTACTTGTGCATAAGCCGTTGTCGTGCACCACCACAGGATAAAAAGAAAAAATGCGAACTGTTTCATGGGAAAAGCTTTAAAAAATGAACTCTGACAGGGTTTCAGTCCCTGCCAGAGTTATATTTTGCAACAGGTTTATTTCCTCCTGCTGATTTTTTTACATCATTCCGGGCATTCCGCCACCCATTCCCGGGTTCATTGGGGCTGGGTTATCTTCTTTGATTTCCGTAATAGCACACTCAGTAGTCAGAATCATACCCGCGATGGATGCTGCATTTTCCAGTGCGACACGGGTTACTTTTACGGGGTCGATAACGCCGGTTTCGTAGAGGTTTTCGTAGATTTCAGTGCGGGCGTTGAACCCAAAGTCATCTTTCCCTTCCCGTACTTTTTGAACAATCACTGAAGCTTCCAGTCCGGCATTGGAAATAATTTGACGCATAGGTGATTCAAGTGCTTTTCGGATAATGTTGATACCGGTATCCTCGTCTGCGTTTTCCCCATGCAATGACTCCAGTGCTGTGATGGCGCGGATGAAGGCAACCCCTCCACCGGGAATAATACCCTCTTCGGTTGCTGCGCGTGTGGCGTTAAGTGCATCATCAAAACGGTCTTTTTTCTCTTTCATTTCCATTTCACTGGCTGCACCCACATATATTACAGCTACTCCACCGGCAAGTTTTGCCAGACGTTCCTGGAGTTTCTCACGATCATAGTCAGAGGTTGTTGATTCGATCTGTTTTTTGATTTGGCCTACCCGTGCATGGATGCTGTCTTTATCACCTTTGCCGCTGACAATCGTAGTGTTTTCTTTGTCGATGGTGATTTTTTCAGCATTTCCAAGGAAGCTGAGGTCAGCATCTTCGAGCTTATAGCCTTTTTCTTCCGAAATTACTACGCCGCCGGTAAGAATCGCAATATCTTCAAGCATTTCTTTTCTGCGGTCGCCGAAGCCAGGTGCTTTCACTGCCGCTACTTTAAGCGCGCCACGGATTTTATTCACTACCAGAGTAGCGAGTGCTTCGCTTTCCACATCTTCAGCAATGATCAGCAAGGGGCGTCCGGTCTGGGCTGCCTTCTCTAAAACAGGAAGCAGATCTTTCATTACAGCGATCTTTTTATCGTAAATCAGAATCAACGGATTGTCGAACACTGCTTCCATTTTTTCGGTATCGGTAACGAAGTAGGGCGAAATGTAACCTCTGTCGAATTGCATTCCTTCGACAACTTCAACGTAGGTTTCGATTCCTTTGGCTTCTTCGATGGTAATTACACCTTCTTTTTTTACTTTATCCATTGCTTCCGCAATGAGGTTCCCGATCAAGGGGTCGTTATTGGCGGAAACGGTTGCCACTTGTTTGATACGGTCGTTGTTATTGCCAATTTCTTTTTTCTGGTCGTGAAGGCTTTTAATAACTGCGATTACGGCTTTATCAATACCCCGTTTAAGATCCATGGGGTTAGCGCCGGCGGCAACATTTTTCATTCCGGTTGTTACGATGGATTGTGCCAATACGGTTGCAGTTGTGGTACCGTCTCCTGCGATATCGTTGGTTTTGGATGCTACATCCTTAACCATCTGCGCACCCAGGTTTTCAAATTTATCTTCGAGTTCAATTTCTTTCGCTACGGTAACCCCATCTTTGGTTATCTGCGGGGATCCGTAGGATTTTTCGAGTACCACATTCCGTCCTTTTGGTCCGAGGGTTACTTTTACTGCATTGGATAATGCGTCAACGCCATTTTTGAGTTTGTTACGGGCGTCGATATTAAAAATGATTTCTTTTGCCATGAGTTTAAATTTTTAAGTTACCTAATGAATGACGCAATTAAATAATTGCAACGATATCTGATTCACGCATAATGAGGTAATCTTTTCCTTCATGCGAGAGTTCAGTTCCGGCATATTTGCCATAGAGGACATTGTCGCCCACTTTTACGGTCATTGGTTCGTCTTTTTTTCCGGGGCCAATCGCCACAACAACACCTTTTTGAGGTTTTTCTTTCGCTGTATCGGGGATAATAATTCCGCCAGCTGTTTTTTGTTCTGCAGCAGCAGGTTCAACCAGAACTCTGTCTGCTAAAGGTTTAATGTTCAAGTTTGCCATTTTTTTAGGTTTTTATAGCACAGTTAATTATTCAATTTGCACGACGGGATGTCATAATTTGTGCCAAAGCAAAAATCAAAAAAAAATGTCAGAAGGTAGTGACATTCTGACATTTTAAATTAGCGATCATTTGTTTTATTCTTCAGGCGGGAGTTGATAATCTTCCGGGTTAACGGGTGCAGTAGTTCCGTTATTATCAATAACTTCGCGTAGTTCGGTATCGGCAGCGCTGCTATTGGCAACATTTCCTTTAGGAATTACGATAACCGACAGTAAACTGAGTGCGAGGATAATAATCGCCAGTGTCCATGTTGCTTTTTCAAGAAAGTCGGCTGTTTTTCGGACGCCCATGATTTGGTTTCCGCCTGTAAAGTTGGCAGCGAGCCCGCCACCTTTTGAATTCTGAACCAGCACTACTAACACCATAAGCACTGCTGCGACAAGAATTAATACCGAGATTAAAACATATGCTCCCATCGTATTTTTTTTATTGATTATTTTCGTTAATAATATTCTGAATTTGGGCTGCAAAGTAACTGCTTTTTTTCGGGAATTTCAAACGTAACTGCTCATAAATTTTTATGGCCTTCTGATTGTTCCCCTGTGCATGGTAAATTTTTGCAAGCGTTTCGCTGATAAGCTCTTCTGAATCGATGTTCGATTTTTTTGCCAGTTCGTCAGGATCGAAGAATGAAGCCCCGGAAGAAGCTCTGCTAATCGAAGGTTGTTCTTCAATGAATCGCTCGATCAGTTCGCGGTTGCTGGTTTTCTTTTTTGTTTCTGAAATGGGCTCCGGCTCCCGGGGTATGTCTTTAATGGGGTCGTATATGTCGGTAGGGATGAACCCCGAGTTTTTAATGAGAGTTCGCGTAACTTCCTGCGGGAGAGAGCGAGTAAAAAAATCGTCCCGGTTGGTTACTTCTTTGTTTTCCGTAGGCGTATCATCCGGTTGGGGCGCTGCTTTGTTGGCATCTGCCTGCCTTTCTGTTGAAGGAAAGCCCTCGGCCAGTGCAGCTGTCCTGCCCAGATAGATCTCGCGTAGTTTCAGCCGTTCGGGCAAATGTATTCCTATGTAGGGCAATTGTTGGGAAAAATCATCTGCCTGGCGGTGGTATAAATAATGCGCCTGCAATAAATAGGCCCCTGAGAAATAGGGGTATTTATGTAACAGTTGATAGATGAACCCTTCCGGTGTTTTTCCCGGATTTTGCATATAGTCAAAAAAATCTTCCTGTATTGGCATTCTGTTACCAGTTTACTACGGCTTTGTTAAATATATCGTCTACCAGATATGCTGAAATTTGTTCAATTAATTGTATCTCAACTGCTGAGAGATCGCTGCTTCGTGGAAAATCTTCATAGGCAGAAAATGTGGTTTCGAAGTTTTGTTTCGGATCAACGCTGTTGGTGAATTTTACATTAACGTTGATGGTAAGTCGGTTCATAGCCGCAGTTTCTCCTGCCTGAATGGCAACTGGGCTTATTCTGTAATCCGAGATAAAACCTTCAAGGTACATATCAGCGAATTCGTTGGTAAGGGTCAGCCTGGTTTGTGCCACAAAACGGTCTTTCAAGGCATTGGTAAATACCTGGCTTAATGTGGGTTGTACTAGCTGAGCCTTATTGTTGAAGTAGCCAATATTAATGGAGGTGATTGTGGGGTCGATGGAGGCTCCGGTAAAACTATAGATGCCGCAACTATGGAACGAAAACGTAAAAACTAGGATCAATAGAAATTGTAAAACTTTGATTTTCATAATTTTATATAACGAAAGAATTGTTAATTTATTATATATTGTACTCTTTTATCTTCCGGTATAAGGTTCTTTCTGAGATTCCCAGCTCTTCTGCTGCCGCTTTTCTTTTTCCATGGTGCTTTTCAAGTGCTTTGCGGATGAGGTCTTCTTCCCGTTTTGTCAGGCTCAGGCTCTCCTCCAAAATTTCAGCTCCTTCATAATCCTCCTGTTCAGCTTTTTTATGGCGGTTGGTTGAGATTTCGAAAGTATGATCCGCTTCAAAAAGTTGATCTTCATCAAAGTCGGAAAGGAATTTCTTTTGTGATTTTTGCAGATTTTCTGAAGGGTGCTGGTTTTCGTCGATAACCTCGGAGAGGATTCTTTTCAGCTCCGAAATATCCCGGCGCATTTCAAAAAGCACTTTATAGAGGAGTTCCCGTTCTGTAAATTCAATACCGCTTTTTTCATCACCGGAGTATAAAACAGGCAGGTTTGGAGCACCTGCGCGGGGCAAATAACGTCGCAGGGTATCAGGCGTGATAATTCGGTCTTTTTCGATAATGGAGATTTGCTCCGTGATATTTTTTAATTGCCGGATGTTGCCGTCCCATCTGAAATTTTCCAGCATCCGCCGTGCCTCCTGATCAAGTTGCAGGATGGGCATATGGTATTTGGCCGCAAAATCGCTTGAAAATTTTCGGAAGAGCATATAGATGTCTTCTTTTCTTTCCCGTAAGGGAGGGATAATAATGGGTACCGTGTTTAAACGATAGAATAGATCCTGCCGGAATTTTCCTTTTTTTATGGCTTCCGGTATATCAACATTTGTGGCAGCTACTACACGTACATCTGTTTTAATAACTTTTGAAGAACCTACCCGCATAAATTCACCACTTTCAAGAACCCGAAGTAGTCGGACCTGGGTAGAAACCGGCAATTCGGCAACTTCATCTAAAAATATGGTTCCATTATTTGCCACTTCAAAATATCCTTTTCTTGCTTCATGGGCACCGGTAAAGGAGCCCTTTTCATGGCCGAACAGCTCAGAGTCGATTGTACCCTCCGGAATTGCACCGCAGTTGACGGCAATATAGCTGCCGTGTTTTCGTGCGCTTAGCGAATGAATGATTTGCGGAAATGCTTCTTTGCCTACCCCACTTTCGCCTGAGATTAGTACTGTGAGATCGGTGGGAGCCACCTGCCGTGCCGTATCGATGGCTCTGTTCAGCATTTCATCGTTGCCGATAATTCCGAATTTTTGTTTAATAGACTGAATATCAACCATTTGAATATTTTTTAACGTATTACTGCATTGATTTTTGTTTCAAATGCCTGAATAAGTTTATTTACGGTTTTGTCGATTACATGCTCAGTAAGTGTTCGTTCTGAATCCTGAAGGTGCAGGCTGATGGCATAGGATTTTTTCCCTGCTTCCAGTTTATCGCCTTCATACACATCGAATAGGTTTACCTTTTTAACCAAAGATCCGCCATTTTGTTTCACCACTTCAAGGATTTCGCGATAGGATATGGATTTATCTACCATCAGTGCCAGGTCGCGTCGTACTTCCGGGAATTTGGGAATAGGTTTCATTTGTATATTTCCAGAGGGGATTTGTTGTATCAGGAGATTCCATGCGATTTCAGCATAGAGCACAGGGTTTTGAATACCGAATTGTTTCTGGAAAGTTCCTGCAAGAATACCAATGGAGGCCAGGCGTTTTTTGCGGATAAGAATATCTATTCCTTCGGAGAACCAGGGTTGTTCGGAGGGTATTTCTTTGATTTTTTCCGGGTCGGTACCTGTTTTTTTCAACAGGGTGAAGAGATAGCTTTTTAGGTCGAAGAAAGAGGCGGGCCGGGATTCGTCGTACCAGCTTTCGGCCGTAAATTTGCCAGTCATGAACAGCGCCAGTATGGCTGATTCACTGTATTTCTCACGCACATTGGCCTCTTTGGCCACTTCTGTGTTGAGGTGGTAGGTGTTACCGAATTCATAGAGTTTCAGGTCGCTGTTTTTTCTGTTTTGGTTGTAAGCAATTACCTCAAGGCCTCCAAAGAGCAGCGTTTGCCGGAGTATATTCAGTTCATTACTCAGCGGGTTAAGAATGTTTACCTGTGCTGCAGGGTCGAGTGCGGGAACATTTTTATAGTACGAGCTGTTGGTTAGCGAATTATTCATGATTTCATAAAAACCGTTCGCTGTGAGATAGGCTGCTGCATGGTTTTTTACTTTTTCCGGATTGGGTCTTTCCTCGCTGGAGAGTGCCGCACGGATTTCATGCGGAATTTTGATAGGATTATATCCGTAGATTCTTAGAATTTCTTCCACAATGTCGGCTTCCCGGGTGACCTCTGTTTTTGCAGTAGGTACTTCAAGGGTGAGGGTGTGTTCTGTTTCTTTTAGAATTTTAATTTCAAGGGAGGTGAGTATTTGTTTCATCAGATCCCCATCGATGATTTCCCCGATAAGGTCAAAAATATGTGCGTAATGAACGGTAACCTGTTTTCTGGGAATGGGTGACGGGTATGCATCGATGATTTCTGAGGCGATTACTCCGCCGGCAATTTCCTGAATTAACAGGGCGGCTCTTTTCATGGCGTAAGGCAGCATTTCTATATCAGCACCTCGTTCATAGCGGAAAGATGCATCGGTTTGGAGGGCATGACGTCGGGCTGTTTTTCGTATGGTGGAGGGGTCGAACCAGGCACTTTCGATAAATACGGTTTTAGTTGCCGGGGTGACGCCCGAATTCAGCCCTCCGTAAACGCCTGCGATAACCATGGGTTCTTCCGCGTTACAGATCATTAGGTCGTTAGCCGATAACGTTCTTTTTATGCCATCCAGGGTAACAAAGGATTGATTTTCTTCGGCCATCCGGATAATGATTTTATCACCGGTAATTTTGTCTGCATCAAAGAAATGGAGGGGTTGGCCGGTTTCCATCAGAACGAAATTGCTGATATCCACCAGATTATTGATGGGTCGAAGGCCAATGGAATTGAGTCGATCTTTCATCCATTCGGGTGATTCTTTCACGGATATATTGCTAATCGTCAGTCCCATATAGCGTTTACATGCTTCCGGGTTTTTTATTTCGATGGCAATGGGACGTGTATTATTCTGTGCCATGAAGGTGCTGACATCCGGGAGGTGGAGCCTGGAGGTTACGGTTTTGGTTTGTTCATATTCAAAACGGTTTAACACGGCACACACATCGCGGGCTACGCCGATGTGGGATGTGGCATCGGAGCGGTTTGGTGTCAGGCCAATTTCAAAAACGTAATCCTCTTTACTATTGAAATAGTCTTTTGCCGGAGTTCCGGCTGCCAGGGTGTCATCGAGAACCATAATTCCTGCATGGGAAGTTCCCAGCCCCAGTTCATCTTCCGCGCATATCATCCCTTCGGAAACTACTCCGCGCAGTTTTGTTTTTTTTATCGTGAAGGGTTCGTCTCCGAAATGCATTACTGCACCCATAGTGGCCACAGGAACGGTTTGTCCGGCTGCCACATTGGGTGCACCGCAAACAATCTGAAGCGGGTTTCCTGTGCCAATATCAACGGTTGTTACATACAGTTTATCAGCGTCAGGATGTGCTGCACAAGTGAGTACCTTACCGATGACGATCCCGGCTAATCCTCCTTTTACCGTTTCAACTTTTTCTATTTTTTCAACTTCCAGTCCACAGTTGGTCAATACTTCTGACATTTTTTCCGGTGAAAGGCTGGTTTTAATATACTCTTTAAGCCAGTTGTATGCGATTTTCATTATGTTTTTTTGTTTTTTTGTCGGGGCGTAAACCGCCGGTTTTCAAGTTTTATTCAGAATGGCAAAATTACGATTTTATTTTAACTGATCTTGCTCCATTGCTGGCCATGTTGTGTCAGATAATCAAGATATTTTGCCATCGGTTGATTTGATGGGTTGGAAAGCTCCGGATCGTCGGTAATAATTTTTTTTGCTACTACATGGGCATATTTTAGAATGGGTTCATCTTCTGAAATAGAGGCGAGTTTCAGGTCAAGGATTCCACTTTGTCTTGTGCCTTGGATATCGCCCGGCCCCCGAAGGAGCAGATCGGCTTTGGCAATTTCAAAGCCATCGTTGGTTTCCACCATTTTTTTCAGTCGGATTTTAGCTTCCCGGGAAATTTCAGTTTTTGAAATCAGGATGCAATGCGACTGTTCGGCTCCACGCCCAACGCGACCGCGTAATTGATGGAGCTGTGAAAGCCCAAATCTTTCTGCATTTTCAATAAGCATCACGGTAGCATTGGGCACATCCACTCCTACTTCAATTACTGTTGTGGCAACGAGGATATGTGTTTTGCCTGTTACGAAACGTTCCATTTCGTAGGCTTTATTCTTTGCCGGCATACGTCCATGTACAATACTTACCTGGTATTGGGGCAAAGGAAATTCACGGGAAATGGTTTCAAATCCGTCCATTAAGTCTTTAAGGTCGCTTTTTTTCGACTCTTCGATCAGTGGATAAACGATGTACACTTGTCGTCCTTTTGCGATTTGTTCGCGCAGAAATCCGTTGATTTTTATGTGGTCGTGGTCGTAAAAATGGTGGGTTTTTACCGGTTTTCTGCCTGGTGGCAGTTCATCAATTACCGAATAATCGAGATCACCGTACAGCGACATGGCCAGCGTCCGGGGTATGGGTGTGGCAGTCATTACCAGGATATGAGGAGGAATGATATTTTTATGCCAGAGGCGGGCGCGTTGCTCAACGCCAAATCGATGCTGTTCATCAATAACCACCAGCCCGAGGTTGTAAAACTGAACGTTTTGTTCGATAAGTGCATGGGTGCCGATGATAATATCTGTTTTTCCTGATTGAAGGTCGGTATGAATATTTTTTCGTTTTGCCGCTTTTGTCGAGCCGGTAAGCAGGAGAGTATTGATCCCGAGTTGGGCGGTAAAAGATGCAATGGTTTTGCGGTGTTGTTCTGCCAGAATTTCTGTAGGGGCCATGATGGCCGCCTGATAGCCATTATCAATGGCTAACAGCATGGCCATCAGAGCCACGAGCGTTTTCCCGGATCCCACATCGCCCTGAAGTAGCCGGTTCATCTGTTTTCCACTTCCCACATCGTGTCGTATTTCCTTCAATACTTTTTTTTGTGCCGAAGTAAGCTCGAAGGGCAGGCAGCGATGATAAAAGTCGTTAAAATATTTTCCGACCTGTTGAAATCTATGGCCTTTGATATTTTTGTTCCTAAGGTATTTTGTTTGTTGAAGCTGAAGCTGAAGGAAGAAAAACTCTTCAAATTTCAGTCGTGCCCTTGCCGCCTGCAATGTTTTTTCATTTTCAGGGAAATGGATATTAATTAGTGCCTTTTCGTGCGAAATAAATTTAAAGAAGCTGATGATCGCCGGGGTCAGGTTTTCCGACAGTTTTTCTTTTACAGTGAGCAAAAGCGTAGATTGCAGTTTAGCGATACCTCTCGATTGCAACCCTTTGTTTTTAAGTTTTTCGGTTGAATGGTATACCCCTTGAAGGCGTTGTTTTTTTTGGCTTTTAAACGTTTCGGATGTTTCCAATTCAGGGTGTGCGATATTTATGGCTCCGTTAAAATAGTTGGGTTTTCCGTAAGCCACAAATTCTCTTCCGGGGCGTACGATTTCTTTAATCCATTTCAATCCCTGAAACCATACCAGTTCGAGGGTTCCGCTATCATCGCCAATCCAGGCATGAAGCCTTGAAGCCCTCCCGGTACCGGTTACTTCTGTATGCGTGATTTTTCCCATCACCTGGACGTCGGGCATACTGCTGTTTACCATGGCAATAGGAGTAATAACTGAGCGGTCGGTATAGCGGAAGGGGTAAAAAGTAAGCAAATCGCCAAACGTGAATATGTTGAGCTCTTTCCGGAGTAATTCGGCCTTTGCCGGTCCTACGCCTTTAAGAAATTCAACCGGTGTATTCAGGATGTGATTTACCATGGGGGTGTTTTTCCGTTAATCCATAAAATGGCGATTTGTTACCCAACAAATTTAATAAAAAGCACCACTTTTTAAAGGGATAAAAAAACCGGAGAGTTAAAAATAACTTCCGGTTAAAATTATTGCAATACAAGAACAGCCTAAAATTCCCAGAAGTCATGTTCGTATTGATGCAGATCACGGTTAATACGTTCTGACTCCAGTAATGCGTCGATCCCAGTTGCGTATTCAGAGATTCGGCGGTCGAAGCGGTTTGATTCTTTATAAACCGTACTATGGAAGATGCGTTTCCAAAACACATCGTCGTAGGTAAGTCGTTGTGCATCGTTGTTGGGGTTATACACTTCTGCTTTAGCGAAAGTTTCGCGGGCTTCGGGGTAATAGACCCAGAATAGTGTTTCATAGCCCCTGAAATTTCCGTTTTCATCGAGGTTGTCGCGTACCGGGCAGATACCGAGCACGCGGGCTTCCATCATCGAACGTTGTTTATCGAAGAACCAGTCTTCCTTGATACGGATACGTTTTACGTCCATGGCGTTAAATTCGGTCTGAATGATGGTGTCGTAGTAATCATAGGGTGGATAATTTCGCTGGAGCTGGACGGTATCTGTTCGTTCGAGGCGGCTCATCACTTCTTCATAGGTGAGTGGCACCAGAAATTCATCGGTAGGTACCGAGGCGTCGTAAGCGGTTATTTGTCCTTCCTTCAGCCCGTCCATGATTACGGTTATCAAACTTCTCCATTGGTTCTGGGGTACTTCGGGATAGTAAAAGGGTTGATTAACTCTTTCACGCATATCAATTACGCGCCAGATCCGTTTTGACCAGATTACATCGGCTTCTCTGACAAAGACATAGGGGATCGGTTTTTTGTCGACGATATTTACTTTATCGTAAAAACCGTCACGCGGGGTGCTTACTACTTGCGCCTGAGCCGATGAAGCTCCGGCGATCAGAAAACTGAGAAAAGTAACTATTGCAACAATTTTTTTCATAGGATAAAACCTCCGATAATATTAATTATTTTATTGTTAAGTCGATTGTACCTAATCGACGGCTGGTGCCATCGGGGCCGGTAGCGAAGATATTTTCGAGCCATATTTTGTCGCCGCGGCGAGCATTTTTAACAAAGGAAAGCATTTCATCGGTAAGGCGGTTTCCTCTACCCTGACGGACAAACAGGTCACCTCCCCGTTGTGTGGCTACAAAATCAAATTTGGTAATTTCAAAAACCAGCTCAAATTCAAAATCTTCGGGCATTTGAGGGATAATGGCGGCTGCCGTCACCAGCAGGTTTTTTTCGATTTGACCGCCTTCAGTTCCGCCGATTTTTGCCACCGGACTGGGCACGCGTTTGATACGAAATTCTGCCGAGCCCATATCGACCATTTCACCATGTTGTTCTGCCGATACCTTGATGGTTGTCATTCCACTGGCTTCTTCCGGGATGGTAACGATCCATTCATCGCTGTTTTCGCTACGCCGGAGATTGCCCTGCGAGATGTTAACCTGAAGCAATTCGGTTCCAATACCGGGCGAAGAGATGGAAACAGGGTTTTCCACCCCTTTATAAAAGACGTTCATTTTGGTCGGTGCCACGGTAAGAGATGGTTTGGCAACGATATAACTGTCGTTGAACGGGTAGCGGTTCATACTTCCGTCGGGTCCGGTCACTTCAATTACACCGGCATAATTGTGAATTCCTTCGCTATTGGCCGGGAAGCGGAGTTTTACCACGCCACTATCACCAGGTAATACGGTTGCTCTGTCCAGCATGGCAGTTGTCAGCTGGGTTACATCTTTCATCACACGCACTGTGGGTGCCTGTTTACTGTCGTAGGCTGCAACGAGTACTTCCGCTTCGTATTCTCCGTTAAGGAAGACATAATTACTTCTGGGGATAACTTTGGCATTGATCATGTCAAATTTGAAATCTTCTGCACTGATATTATTGTAAAAATAGTTCAGTACAGCAAATTCAGCATTTTGAACATCCATGATAAGTTTATTCAGGAAGGTCACATCAGCGGCCAGGATGGTATGATAGAAATGGTGTATTTCCCAGTTTTGGGAGGCCCCGTCAGCATCCATATATTCCTTGTTTGTTTCCAGACCCAGGTTAATATTTATAGCCATGCTTTCATCAAAGAGTGCAAGCATATTTTCTTTGTATGAATTAATTTTATTTTTTAATTCTCGTGCTTTTCCTCTTGAACCATCGGGAGAAGTGCCAATAAAGTAATTGGTGGGTTGATCATAGCTGTCGCGGCTGTTAATTTCGCTTAGCGACAGATGCTTAATTTCTTCCACTGTACTTTTTTCAGTCAGCGCAATTACCTCATATTTAAGAGTTTTGATATAATCAATCATTTCAGTCGACATACTGTCGGCTTGTTTTGCTTTTTCCCAGTAGGGTCCGACTTTAGCCTGATTAATTAAATACTGTTGTTCAAATTGGCCGTACAACTGTTCGATCTTATCTTCGAAAGTCAGATTGGTTTGTTCAACACTGTCGTTCACGGTAACAAAAGCCTCAAGGATTTCCACCGATACATTGAGGGCCAGCATAGCCGTCAGTACCAGGTACATCATTCCGATCATCTTTTGCCGTGGGGTTTCTTTATATCCAGCCATTTATAATTAGCTTATATTGTTTTCAAATGGGTTCATAATCCAGCCTGTTATTTTACTTTTACGTTCATAGCAGAGAGCATATTGCCATAAACTGTATTCAGCGCAGCAACATTTTGGGTAAGTGCATCTGCCTGAACTTTGTAATTCTCAGTTGTAGTAATTGACTCTTTCATGTTTTTCATAAAAGTTTCAATTGCTTTCCCCATTTGGTCGGTTACTTTTGCCTGGGAATCTGAATTTTTGAGTTGCATTTCGTACACCGCGTTGAGTGCGGAGAGGTTTTGAGTCAGTTTCCTGAAGGTTTCGTCGTAGGCTTTACTTTCCGTTGTCACCGACTGGGCGGCTTTTGAATAGGTTTCCGACAGGGATCCAACGGCCTGGGTGGCAGATTGAACACTTTTCAGGAAGTTTTCGGTTTCAGCGAGGTCTTTATTGAGCACTTCAGAAGTTTTATTATACGACTGTGCGAGGGTATCGGCCGAGGTAGAAGCTGATTCCATGCTTTTCGTAAATTTATCTGCTGCTGCTTTTGCGTTGGAAATGTCAGCAAGATTTTTCGTGGTTTCGGTCAGGCTGGAAAGGCCTTGACCTAGATCTTCAATAAGTTTGGAGTCGATTTTTGCTTTTTTGAGCATTTCGTCGAGTTCATTGCTTACTGATCCGGTTCCTCTGGCGGGGCCTTGGCCTCTTTGTTTTACCACATCGCCGGCTTTTTTGCCATGATATATCCCTGCGAGTTCGGGATACACAAGGCTCCAGTCGGGTTCTACGTGCGGGGGTTCGAAGGCCGAGAAGAAGAAAATAATGGCTTCCGTCATCATCCCGAGAAACAACATTTCATTGGCACCTTGAATGTGCGTAATTTTAAACAGTGCACCCACAATAACAATTGCAGCACCCCAGCCATAGAGTTTCGACATGAAATTCTTGTAAATCCTGCTATGAACAAGCTTGTTTAGTCCCATAATGTAATAACTTAACTATGAATAATATTTTTTTAATTTTTATCGCGAATACGCTAAAATCTATTTGTATACTTTTGAAGCACGCGAGGGGTTATCTCCTTTTTGACGGCCCAGATAATTCTGCACGCAGCGAAATCCGATGTAGCTTTTGGCTGTATCTTGATATTCATAGGCTCTGGAAGCCACTTCAAGATAGTAATGGACATCTTTCCATGATCCGCCGCGAATCACTTTACGTTTGAGTGCAATGGGGTCGTCTTCGCGGGCGTTGTAGCTATAGCTCATATTTAAATCCCACGCAAAATTATAAGTCGATTCGTCGTAGGCATCTTCGGTCCATTCGGAAACATTTCCTGCCATATCATAGAGGCCAAAATCGTTGGGAGGATAATGGCCAACAATCACTGTATGTACGCCACCATCGCCGGTATAATCACCGCGGTTCGGTTTAAAGTTGGCGAGGAAACAACCGTTTTCGTTTCTTGTATACGGCCCGCCCCATGGGTAAGGGTTGAGTTCGTAACCGCCACGTGCGGCCCATTCCCATTCCGATTCAGTAGGCAACCTGAATTCGTTGACGATTACGTCTTTGTTTTTGCTGAGAAAGGAATTCAGGTATTCGGTTCTCCAGATGGAGAAGGCTTTTGCCTGTTTCCAGCTTACGCCAACCACCGGATAATTATCGTAAGCAGGATGCCAGAAATATCGTTTGGTCATGGGTTCATTATAGGAATAGCTATAATCGTGGATCCAGGTCAATGTATCCGGATAAACATTTATGGTTTCTTTACGGATGTAAACCGAACGGTCGGTTCTTCCTTGTCGGCGATTGGCAAACGCGGCATCTTTGCTGTTGGCGTCAGGATCGGAATACTCTTTCCGTGCAGCTGCTTTCAGGTCAATCCAGTAATATTCATAAAACAGCTTACGGGTATCGATTTCTTTTTTTCTGAAAAAGCGTTCATGCATGGGGTAATACATCTCTTCCAGGATGTCTCTTTCCTCTTCACCACTCCAGTCGATTTTTGTTTCCCAGTTGAGTATCGGGGGGTCGTAAAGTTCGCCGGTTTCCTTATTTTCTTCAATAAGGTATTCCTCAGGTTTCAGGTCACCAAGTAAGGTTCTAGCAATGGAATCACGCACCCAGAAAACGAATTGCCTGTATTCGTTATTGGTAATTTCGGTTTCATCCATATAAAATGCCGAAACGGTAATAACCCGTGGCTGGTTAATCCGGGCATACGGAACATCCTGGTCACCTCCACCCATAGTAAAACTCCCCATGGGAATATAGGTCATCCCGAAAGGATCGGGCTGATAGAATTGTCCATCCCTTTTAACGCCTGTCAACTCACCATTTCCTGAATTGCTGCATCCAGCCATAAGGAGAAGAACTAAGGAATACAAAAATAATTTTTTCATTTTTTGCTGTTTTATTCAGAATAACGATTTTCCTGTTTAAATTAGTGTATAGTAATAATAAGATTACAAATATCTTGTGTTGCGCAAGGTACGAATACCTTTATCAAATTCAAATTTAAAACAATATCCCAATAAAATTTCATGACTGCCTTTACTCCCGCCAACACTCACTTTTGAGGTAGAAATATCGTAGGAATACCCCAGTTTAAAGTCTTTCCACCAAAGCCCGAACATCAAACCCAGTCCATCGCCCAGCCGATAGTTCAGGCCACCCCAGAACCGATCGCGATACTTTAGCAACGCATTGACATCCATCTGCACTATGGCAAAATCGGATTTGATCACCACGGAAGGTTCTATGGAAAAAAATGGCCGGGTGGGGAAGTTGATTTCATATCCACCGGCAAGAAATACCGTACGTGACAATTTATACAGAGTGTTTCTTCCTGTTGACTGGAAGAGGTTTTGGGCTGAAACACCGAACCAGAATTCGTTGGGAACCTGATAATAGACGCCAAAATTAGCATCGAAAATCATATCGCTTTCTTCTGCCCGGCGTTGATTGAGCACCGGATCATCGCTGTTAATGGGATTAAACAAGGAGAAATCAAGCAAACTGTTAAAAAACATAGCCTGTACCCCGATTCCCAGATCGCCCACTCCGATGGATGTGTGGTAGGAATACCCGAGGTCGACGTTGGTGTGGGTAAAAAAGCCGATTTGATCCTGCATAATGTTTATGCCTAATCCTCCACGGAGGATTTTTACAGGACTGTGGATGGAAAAGGTATAGGTTTTAGGACCGATGTTCTGGTTCTCGACATCCACAAATCCTACCCACTGCTGACGCATTATCCCGGTGGCGCAGATTGCATCTCCCAGCCCTGCATATCCCGGATTATAGCTGAGCCGGTTAAAGCTATGTTGGGTAAACTGAGGCTCTTGTTGTGCCTTGACAACTCCCCAATTACTTACTAATAACAGGATTAATGCAGCTCTTAATATGCGTGTTAACATAAGGTATTTCTAAAGCGACGCTAAAATAGTAATTTTTTTTGAACATCAACCACTTCATCTGGTGAATGCTGATTTTTATTCTAAAACGTTTGTTCCCTTCACTTTAGTGTTTTTTTTTTGTTATATAAAATTTTTTCTTGGGTTATTTCGCTTTTCTGTTTCTCTGCGTTTTTTCTCTTGTTGTTTCCTGTTGTTTATTTTGTGTAAATATTTCATTTTATCATTGTCAATATTTTTATAAAGATTATTTTTGCAGCCATTTTGTTACAGCGACAGGATGGATAGTGAATGGTAACGTTAATAATTATAGAAATGGCTTTTGTAACGCGTGAAAAATTGTTTAGCAAAAAGTGGTTCCGCACTTACGCCGGGATACTTATCGGCTCCATCATTATGGCGGCAGGGTATAGCTTTTTTATCAGTCCTTACCGGATTGTACCCGGAGGGGTTTATGGGATTTCAATTGTGGTGCATTATGTCACCGAGGGGTTATTCGCCTTTGCGCCCGATGGCTTCCCCATTGGGCTTTTTGGGCTTATTCTGAATATCCCGCTTACTATTTTGGGTATCCGGCTTCTAGGGCCTCGCTTTGGGGTTAAAACCGTTGTGGGATTTTTTCTGGTTTCGGTATTTATCGACCTATTTACCTATCTGGCTGGTTCTGACCCGCTGCGTATCGGTGAAGATGTTTTGTTGGCTTCTGTTTTTGGTGGTTTACTTATCGGTTTTGGGTTAGGGTTGATTTTTCGGGCCCGGGCAACCACCGGCGGTTCGGACATTGTCGCTATGATTTTTGCCAAATATTCGCGAATGCCCCTGGGGCAATTGATTATTATCATCGATTCGGTGATTGTGCTGGTTGGGCTTGCAGTTTTCAAAGACTGGCGAATTCCGTTATATTCATGGATTACGATATTTGTTACCGGAAAGGTGATTGATATTGTCGTTGAAGGGATGTCGTACGAAAAATCATTATTAATTGTATCCGAAAAACATGAGCAAATAAAGGATAAAATTTTGGTTGATCTGAATCGTGGCGGAACTTATCTTGCCGGAAACGGGCTTTACAGTGGTGTCGACCGGCGTATTATTTTCACAGTGGTGACCCGTCGTGAACTGGCTATCCTGCAGGATTTTATTAGCGAAATTGATCCGGAGGCTTTTATGACAGTGAACGATTCTACTGAAGTTTTGGGGAAAGGATTTCGTTCCTTAAAGGATAAAGTGCAACAGTACTAAGGCCTGCCGGAAAAGGGTATAAAAAAACCGGGCATGAGGGTTAATCTATCCTGCCCGGTTTTATTTTTTAGGCGGGTTACCTGAACAGCCGCATAATATCATTTCCCATGGCTAAGGCAAAGAGTGCCAAAAGGATTATCATACCCGCAAGCTGGGCGATTTCCATAAACCGTTCGCTGGGTTTTCTGCCGCTGATAAGTTCAAACAGCAGGAATAATACATGGCCTCCATCGAGCGCCGGAATCGGCAGGATGTTCAAAATAGCCAGCATTATCGACAGGAAGGCCGTTAACCGCCAGAACAGATGCCAGTCCCACGTTGAAGGGAAAATACTACCTATGGTGATAAAACTACCAATCGACTCGTAGGCTTTTGTTTCCGGACGTACTAAAAGTTTCAGCTGCTTGAGATACGAACCGATTCCATCAAAGGTTTTTACTACTCCGGCTGGAATTGCTTCCAGAAAGTTGTAGTCCCTTTGATGAAGGGTAAAGTAGAAGTCGAGTTGCGTAACCGGAGCGACTCCAATCATTCCCTGCCCGGTAATCTGAACCGGCATGGCCAGAGTATCTCCGTTTCTTACCAGCATAATTTGCGTTTTGACTCCCTTAAAGGCTGCAATTTTTTCTTTAAACTGATCGAAATAGGGAGTAGGAATTTCATTTATACCTATAATAATATCATTTTCCAGGATTCCCGCTTCTTTTGCCGGTGAATCATCGGCAAAGCCTCCCACTACAAATGGAATTCGATAGGAAATGAAAGGGGTTTGGTGCTTTAGCAACCGAGAAGTCAGGCCATCAGGAATAGGGATTTCTACGGGTTGCCCTTCCCGCATTACCTGGATACTCTGGGCTTCATCGAGAATGATGGTTTCTGTAATTTTGTGAAAATCTTCCACAGGTTTTTGATCAACCGAGAGAATCATATCGCCGTTTCTCAGGCCCATTTCATAACCCAGCGTATCTACCACCACACCATATTTAACTTCTGAGGTTGGCAGATATTCTTCGCCATGGATGGCCAGTAGTGAAATATAGATGGCCATGGCCAGTAGTACATTAACTGTAACACCGCCAAGCATAATGATAAGCCGCTGCCATGCCGGTTTTGTTCTGAATTCCCACGGTTGAGCCGGTTGCTTCATTTGTTCTTTGTCCATCGACTCGTCGATCATCCCGGCAATTTTTACATACCCACCCAGGGGAAGCCATCCGATGCCATATTCGGTTTCCTTTATTTTTATTTTGAAAAGTGAAAACCAGGGATTGAAAAAGAGATAAAATTTTTCCACCCGCACTTTAAAAGCCTTGGCGGCAATAAAATGGCCAAATTCGTGGAACAGCACCAATATTGAGAGGCTGAGTAGCAGTTGTAATATTTTTATTAAGATTTCCATAGGATAAATTATTAGTTGATTTTTTTTGTTGCCACGATTCTGGTTTCCTTATCTGTCTCCAGTAGCGCGGTGAATGAAGGGTTATCAATAAATGAAACGTTTTCTAAACAAAATTCAATCAACTCCGGAATGCCGGTAAACGGAATTTTCCTGTTTAGAAAAGCATCTACAGCCACTTCGTTGGCCGCATTCAGGATACAGGGACTGTTCCCTCCTTTATGCAGTGCTTCAAAAGCGAGCGCAAGATTATGAAAATTTTTGGTATCCGGTATTTCAAATGTTAAGGGAGAGTGGTCGAAAATGTTAAAGTTTGTAAAATTTGCTGCAATTCGCGCGGGGTAGGTAAGCGCGTATTGTATCGGAACCCGCATGTCCGGATCGCCCAATTGTGCCTTTACGCTTCCGTCGAAAAATTCAACCATACTGTGAATAATCGATTGCGGATGGAGGACTACCTGAATATTTTCCGGGGCAACATTAAAGAGCCAGTGTGCTTCAATCACCTCCAGCCCTTTGTTCATCATGCTGGCACTGTCGATCGAAATTTTGGCGCCCATATTCCACGTGGGGTGTTTTAGCGCCTGTTCTGGAGTAACCGCTTGTAACTGTTGGTACGAGAAACCCCGAAAGGGTCCTCCGCTGGCTGTCAGCAGAATTTTTTTTATTTTGTTTTGATGTTCTCCGGCAATGCATTGGGCAATGGCCGAGTGTTCCGAGTCGATGGGATAGAGGTTTACTCCTTTGCGCCTCGCGGATTCGGTGATTAGCTTTCCGGCTACAACAAGGGTTTCCTTATTGGCTATTGCTACTGGTTTTCCCGCCTCAATGGCCGCCAGTGTAGGCTCCAGTCCAACCGAACCTACCACAGCGGTAACCACAAGATCTACCGTTTCCATATCGGTAATCTGTGCGAGGGCAGGGTATCCTGCATACACTTTTACCGGATATTCCGACAATGCCTTTTTGACCTGATGATATTTGTCTTCGTTGGTGATAACTACAACGTTGGGTAAAAATTCTATAGCCTGTGCAATGAGTAGTGTGGCATTATTATGCGCTGTTAAAACTTCCGCTGTCAGTAGGTTGGGGTTCATCCGTATTACGTCGAGGGTTTGAACTCCGATAGACCCGGTGGAGCCCAGTACCGCAATATGTTTTTTTTGCATATTTTTTTAAAATCTTAGAAAGTTATTGGGATTCATGGGATTTCCGCGGTACCATATTTCAAAATGCAAATGCGGCCCTGTGGAGATTTCTCCCGATTCCCCTACGATAGCAATGGCTTCACCAGCCACCACAAAGTCGCCCTGTTTTTTTAGTAACACCGCGTTGTGCTTATAAACTGAAATGAGGTCGTGGCGATGTTGAATGGCTATAACATATCCTGTTTCCGTAGTCCAGTTGCTAAGGATTACTGTGCCGTCGAGTGTGGCAAGTACGGGTTCATTATCCCCGGTTACCAGATCCACACCGAAATGCTTGTTAATCGGGTCAAAATTACTGGTTACGGTTCCGTCTACGGGCGGAAACAGTAAAATGCCTGATTCACTGGTGAAGTTATCGTAAAGGTTTTCACTTTGTCTGAATTTCAGGTTGTAACGTGAATCCTCTTCGTATTCTTTGCGCAGAAGGCTGTCTTCTTTTGAATGCATAAATGAAATATTCTGGTAGTGGCTTGTATCTTCCGTCGATTCTTTGTTTACGGAATCAACGGAGTATAAGGCTTCTATTGCACTGCTGTCGGAGAGAATCATCCGGATGTTTTTTAAATAGGTTTCCCGCTGACTGATTACCCTCTCCAGTGAGTCGGTTCGTTGCAACAATTTGTACATATCCTGACGAAAACTAACCTCAGTATACCCTGGAATATAGGCTTTTAAAGTAGTGCGGGAAATGAGAAGAAAGGTTCCGAATGCAATGGACAGAATAAAAAAAACTGTTAAAACTATGACATTCAATCGTGATAAACGAAGAGAAAACCTTTCTTCATAGGTTTTTTCGTTTAAAAAAATTAACCGGTATTTGTTACTTAGCTTTTTAAACCATGTTTTTTTCTTGGTTTTCTGCTGTTTACTGTTGTCCACGTCGTTTATTATTAAGGGTGGAATGATTATGTGTTGCAAATATCGGAAAAAATGCGGTGACAGAATAAGAATCGTGATAATCGTCCTTTGATTTCGGAAAAATAAAATATTTTTGCACAGAAGTAGTTAATCTATTAGTAATAGAGATTTTTACCTTGAGCAGAAAAGAAAACTTCCGTAAAATTGGCCGGATCGCGATGTTTCTGGTATTGACTGTCATGATGTTTTCCTGCAGTACCAAAAAAAATACTCCCTTCCGCCGTACTTTTCATAATCTGAATACCCATTACAATGGGTATTGGAATGGCAGGGAAAGTTTTCGTCAGGGGGTGAATGAGCTGGAGTTTAATGCCCGTGAGAATTATTCTTTTGTCTTACCGGTGGTTTATTATGGAGATAAACAGGAGGCGGCTTCTCTGGCTCCCTATATGGATAAAGCCATCGAAAAGGCCAGTATAATGATCCAGCGTCATTCGATGGTTTTTGACAAAAAGGAGCAGGTGAAATGGATTGACGACTGTTATCTGCTGATCGGGCAGGCTTATTTTTATAAAAAAGAGTATTTAAAAGCCCGTCGTACATTTGAGTATGTTACCAAAACCTATACGCCTGCTATTGGAGCTGAAGCACAGCTTTGGATGATCCGGGCCTACAATCAGATGGGAGAATTTGAAAAGTCCCTGACCCTTCTTCAGCAATTGCAACCTTTGATCGATCAACACCAGGTACCTGTTTCTGTTATTCGTTTGTTTCCGCTGGTGTATGCCGAGTACTATCTTATGCAGGATCGGTACGCGGAATCTAAAAAACACCTTGAAAATGCTATTATTTTTAACCGGAACCGGGATTTAAAAACAAGGTTAACTTATATCCTGGCGCAGATCTATCAACAGGAAGGCGATCTGGAGTTGGCTACTGAATATTTTGGTCGGGTTATTAAACGTAATCCGGGATATGAGATGAGCTTTAATGCACGAATCAATCTGGCTCAGTCGTATGATGCAGAAAAGGGGAATAAGTCAATGGTATTGAAGCAATTAAATAAGTTGCTTAATGATCCGAAAAATGAAGATTACAACGATCAGATTTACTATGCTTTAGCTGAAATTGCCCGCAGGGACAAGGATACAGCTTTGTTTAAAGAGAATCTTATTCGTTCGGTAGCCTCAAGTACAGATAATAATTATCAACGCTCGAAATCTTCGCTCGAACTGGCGGGTATTTATTTTAACGCTCAGGATTACCCCAATGCACAGGCCTATTATGATACAGCGATGCAGTCGATACCCGATGATTATCCTAATATCATTACGTTACGAAAAACCACCTCCATGCTCACGGAGTTGGTTGAAAATTTAGTGGAAGTACAGACGCAGGACAGCCTGCAGCGGCTTGCTGCTCTGCCGGAAACGGAAAGGATGGCTGTAATTTCAAAACTGATAAAGAAGATTGAAGAGGAAGAACGTCGTCGTGCTGAAGCAGAACGCCAACGCCAGCAACAGGTGATGCAGGCGCGGATGGATCAGATGCAAAACCGGCAAATGCAAAATCGCCCCGGAATGGGTGGTGCCAGCTGGTATTTTTATAATCCGCAAACGGTGAGTTTCGGGATGACGGAGTTCCAAAAACGTTGGGGTGACCGCGAACTGGAAGACCTGTGGCGGCTTTCCAATAAGTTTGTGGTCGACTTCGGTTCTTTCCCTGATGAAGAAGGAGCGGTGGCCGACAGCCTGGCCTCCGACACGATTAAACGAGCAGTCGACCCCAAAGACCCGCAAACCTACCTTCAGGATATTCCTCTCACGGAAGAACAAATGAAGGCTTCGGATAAAAAAATTGAGAATGCACTGTTTAACGCCGGTTTTATCTATTATGAAGGGCTGAATGATATCGCAGAATCCATTCAATGCTTTCAACAGCTGATTGAGCGGTATCCTCAAAGTGATAATCGGTTACTTTCACTTTATATGCTGTATAAACTTAGCAATGATTCGGGCGAAGGCGCACTCGCGGAAAGGTATAAAAATCGTATCCTTACCGAATTTCCTGATACCGATTATGCAAAAATAATCCGTGATCCGGAGTATAATAAAACCCTTCTTGATGCCTTGAACAAAAAGGCTGCTCTGTATCGTGAAACCTATATGGCCTACAAGGATGGAATGCATAGCCTGGTGTTTATTTATGCCAATGATGGGATTAATAATTATCCGGAGGATGAATTTACCCCTAAATTTAAATACCTTAAAGCAATGGCCTTTGGCGCAAAGCAGCAACAGGACAGCCTGGTGGCCGGGCTGCAGGAAATCGTGCTGAAGTATCCCAATAGCGATGTTACGCCTCTGGCACAGAATATCCTTTTGCAAATGTTTAATCCCGACCTGGTGTTGGGCGAGGAAAAAGAAGTTACCGATACAATAGCCCAGGAAGTTAAGGAATTGGCTGAATTGTATAAATATAATCCTGAAAGTCAGCATTTTTATGTGCTGGTGGTGGATGGATCAAAAATAAATGTGAATGCTACCAAGGTTAAGGTATCGGATTTTAACAGTAAATTCTATCAGCTCGATAAACTGTCGGTCAGTTCCGTGATTCTGCAGGATAAAATGCAGATGATCACGGTGAGCAGTTTTGCCGGGGCCACTGAGGCCTTGAATTTTATGGAAAGTATCGTCTCCAATGAATACGTATTTTCTCAACTATCCACTTCCGGCTATTTTCATTTCGTAATCAGCGCTGTTAATTATCCGGTTTTTTATAAAAATAAAAATCTGGATGCCTATCTGATGTTTTATAATCAGAATTATCAAACGAAATAGAGGCACTTGTTTTATGAAAAAGAGATATATTTGTCGGGAAACCCAAAATTAAGCATATCAGCTATGGCAAAATTACCTGAAATGGATACTACTTCCGCCAATCTTATCCAGAGTGGAACCGAAATTAAAGGCGATGTTATTACGAATGGAAACATTCGTATAGATGGCACCTTAAATGGAAATCTGGAATGTAAAGGGAAATTGATTATCGGAAAAACCGGAGTCATTGATGGCACTGTGAACTGCAGCAATGCCGAGGTGGAAGGAAATTTGTGCGTGAAAATGAATGTGCAGGGCTTGTTAATCCTGAAAAGTACAGCAAAACTTTTCGGAGATATCGTTGTTAGTAAATTGGCAATTGAGCCGGGAGCCACTTTTACCGGCACCTGCAAGATGGACGAAGAGGGAATGCCTCAAAAGAAGGAACAAAATCTTTTCGAAGCATCGGCCTCTAAACAATAAGCTTAGAATCCATTCATGACAATGATTTTTGCGTATGGCTGAAAAAATTATTTATATCACTCGCAGGGAACGCTTTAATGGAGCCCATCGCCTGTTTCGTTCCGATTGGAGCGATGAGAAAAATTTGGAGGTTTTTGGGAAATGTTCGAACCCCAACTGGCATGGGCATAATTATATTCTCTATGTTACTGTAAAGGGGCCTATGAACCCCGAAACCGGCTATCTGATTAATTTGAAGGATCTTAGCCGGATCATGCAGGAACAGGTGATTGATAAACTCGATCATAAGAATCTTAATATAGAGGTCGATTTTCTTAAAGATACTATTATCTCCTCCGAAAATATTGCCATTGCCATCTGGAATCAGCTGGCGAAACCCGTTGTGTCGATTGGAGCTGCGCTGCATTGTGTTAAACTGGTGGAAACCGAAAATAATTATGTTGAATATTTTGGAGAATAGTTTTATGAATGAATTAAAGGAAAGTATGATGGCAGATAATTGCTGCGATAATGACGGCTACGAAAAAGTTGATTGTTATAATATGGAGGTTGTGGATAAAATGGCTTCCCATTATCATGAAATTTTGACGTTAATTGGTGAAGATCCTTCCCGTGAAGGGCTTCAGAAAACCCCACTTCGGGTTGCCAAAGCGATGCAGTTTTTAACTCACGGATATAAACTTAATCCCCAGGAAATTTTGCTTTCTGCCCGGTTTAAGGAAGATTATAAGCAGATGGTTCTGGTGAAGGATATTGAAATTTATTCGCTCTGCGAACATCATATGATCCCATTTGTCGGGAAAGCCCATGTGGCGTATATCCCCAATGGATATATTGTGGGCTTGAGTAAAATACCGCGTATTGTCGATGCTTTTGCCCGCCGGCTTCAGGTTCAGGAACGGTTGACCACGCAAATTAAAAATTGTATAGTGAAAACCCTCAATCCACTGGGCGTTGCCGTTGTAATTGAAGCACAGCACATGTGTATGTCGATGCGCGGCGTTCAGAAACAGAATTCGGTTACTACCACTTCCGATTTCATGGGTGCATTTCTGCGGGAAGCTACACGTGAAGAATTTATTCATCTGATTGGTTCCCGGCTCCATTAAGCAATTCATACAATAATGTTTTTTTTGTAGCGTTTCAAGGCCAAACGTTTAACGCTGTTGAAAAAGTAAAAACAATGGAATATCAGAATTCAATCTCCTACTCAGGAGGGAAAGTTTTGGCTCTGAGCCATTTGCTTCGGAAGGTGTTCCTTCTGATGGGCTTGGGTGTCGGTGTTACAGCTGTCGTAGCATGGTATTTTGCCAATAATCAGGCCCTGTTTTCGATGCTTGTGAATGAACGGGGGGTGTCAGGGCTCGGAATAGGCGTGATGTTTGCTCCGCTAATCTTTGTACTGATTATGTCGTTCGGTTATCAACGGCTTTCCGCCGCTGCATTGGCACTGCTTTTCGGCGCGTATTCACTGATTAACGGGGTGAGCTTCAGTTTTATCTTTATGGTTTACACCGCCGCCTCTGTCTATAAAACTTTTGCCATAGCCGCTGCCATGTTTCTCATTATGGCTGTGTTGGGGTATACAACAAAAGTCGACTTATCCCGCTTTGGGAGCATAATGATAATGGGATTGTTCGGATTGATCGCTGCTTCTTTGGTGAATCTCTTCATGAAAAGCGCAGCGCTTGATTATTTTATCAGTATGGCAGGAGTCATTATTTTTACCGGCCTTACTGCATGGGATGTGCAGAAAATTAAACGTTTGGGCGATACTATGGGTAGTTACGGAGAGGCTTTCAATAAACTTGCTGTAATGGGTGCATTAACCCTTTATCTTGACTTTATAAATTTATTCTTATTTTTGCTGCGCTTTTTTGGCAACAGGAAATAACCTGAGGTCAGTTAGTGGTTTGTAAATGACAGGTTAAGCTGTTAAAACATTTTAAGAGAGATTCAATGAAAGCATTTGTTTTTCCCGGACAGGGAGCCCAGTTTTCCGGGATGGGTAAAGATATTTACGATAATTCAGCCACTGCCAGAGATTGGTTTGCCAAAGCAAATCATGTATTGGGATTCAAAATTACCGATATTATGTTTGAAGGAAGTGAGGAGGATTTGAAGCAGACTAAAGTTACTCAACCTGCCATATTTTTACATTCCGTAGTGATGGCCCGGGTAATGGGAAACGAACGTTTCCGTCCCGATATGGTGGCCGGGCATTCGTTGGGTGAATTTTCCGCACTGGTAGCTGCAGGTGCCCTGACGTTTGAGGAAGGGCTGAAACTCGTTTCCCGTCGCGCTGAACTGATGCAGCTCGCTTGTGAAAAAAGCCCCTCTACTATGGCCGCCGTTCTGAAAATGCCTGATAAAGAGGTGGAGAATATCTTACGCTCTATCTCTGGTGAACATATTGTCGTGGCGGCTAATTATAACAGTACCGGACAGATTGTTATTTCAGGATCGGTTGAAGGGATTAAAGTGGCCGATGAAAAGCTAACCGCTGCCGGCGGGCGTGTGCTGCCGTTAAAAGTGGGAGGTGCTTTTCATTCCCCCTTCATGGAACCGGCAAAAATTGAACTGGAAAAAGCAATCCAGAAAGCCTTATTTAAAGACCCCGTGTGTCCTGTGTACCAAAATGTAAATGCTCAACCGGTGAAAAATCCCGATGTAATCAAAAGCAACCTGATTGCTCAGTTGACTTCTCCGGTGCGCTGGACCCAAACGGTTCAGAATATGATCGCCGATGGAGCCAATGAATTTATTGAGGTAGGCCCGGGAAAAGTATTGCAGGGGTTAATTAAGAAAATAAAAAACGAAGCATTGACCTCCAGTGCGATCTGGTAAACGATAGTCTGACAGCATTTTCCAGTCCTCCCAAACACCCCCCTTCTATCCGTGGTTATTACCCGGCCTACGGCTTTTGGAGAAAATATCCGGTTACCGTTTTTCGTACTGCTCCTGATAGTAGTTTTGATAATTCCCTGAAGTGAGGTTCTCCAGCCATGTTTCGTTGTTCAGATACCAGTCGACGGTTTTTTCAAGCCCCTCCTGGAAATCGGTTTCAGGTTGCCAGTTTAATTCACGTTGTATCTTCCCCGCATCAATGGCATACCGCATATCATGGCCTGCCCTGTCTTTGATAAAGGTGATAAGTTTTGCACTTTCGCCCGCTTTCCGCCCTAACTTTCTGTCCATTATATTGCATAATAGTTGGATCAGATCAATGTTTTTCCATTCGTTATTGCCCCCAATATTATAGGTTTCACCATTTTCTCCGTGATGGAAAATGGTGTCAATTGCACGGATATGATCTCCAACATAGAGCCAGTCGCGGATATTTTCGCCTTTGCCATAAACCGGCAGTGCTTTTTTGTTCTTTATATTGTGAATGAATAGAGGCAGCAGTTTTTCGGGAAACTGATACGGGCCATAATTGTTCGAGCAGTTGCTGATGGTGACCGGCATCCCATAGGTATGAAAATAGGCTCTGACCAGATGATCACTGGCTGCTTTTGAGGCGGAATACGGGCTGCGTGGATCATACGCGGTTTTTTCGGTGAAATATCCCGTAGCTCCCAGCGATCCATACACCTCGTCGGTGCTGATATGGTAAAATCGCTTGCCTTTATACGCGTTTTTCCAGTACAACCGGGCCACATTCAAAAGGTTTACCGTACCAACAATGTTAGTCTGAATAAATGCGCCCGGGTCACTAATGCTTCTGTCAACATGCGACTCAGCAGCCAGGTGAATTACTCCGTCAAAAGAATACGTATCAAACAGTGTTGTAATTTCTTCAATGACAGTGATATCTTTTTTTTCGAACCGATAATTCGGAGCTTTTTCAACCGATTTTAAATTTTCAAGGTTTCCTGCATAGGTAAGTTTGTCGGCATTAACGATCAAATAATCAGGGTATTGGCTAACCATGTGATGCACTAGATGGCTGCCTATAAAACCGGCTCCTCCGGTGATTAAAAT
>Ga0116152_10000132_pt1 | contig 57933 bp, 52 predicted proteins | sample AD_UKC119_MetaG_FD_89894 | JGI IMG/M metagenome (GOLD analysis project Ga0116152, IMG submission 89894) | Active sludge microbial communities of municipal wastewater-treating anaerobic digesters from Hong Kong - AD_UKC119_MetaG | ecosystem: Engineered > Bioreactor > Anaerobic > Digestate...
AGTTTGTCGCCTCCAGTTGGGAAGCCATCGGCATCGATGTAAATCTGACGGTCGAAGAGACCGCCGCGTGGGAATCCCATCTCTATATGGAAGACTCCTGCCTTGTCACCGATACCGGATGGATGAACATGCACGGCGATTCCAATGCTTACATTTCTGTCCACTACCTGACTCGAGGCCGTGTCAACTTCTCTTCTTACGCTGACATCGACGAGATTTTGGCCAGAGAGTCTCAAGAGACGGATCCTGTTGCCCGTAAGGCAATCGTCACCAACGAACTGCTGCCTCGCCTGGTTGAGACCTGCAGCAACTTCCCCATGTATGATTCCATGATGGTATACGCCAGAGGTGCTAACGTCTCCGGCGTTGAGTATCTGCCCAACTCCAACTTCCGTTTCGCTGACATCTCTTTCGAGTAAGGGAGCGTCAGGCGACAACAGATCGTACATAGCATATACTGTTAAATTCCCTAAGATAGCCCGCAAAGCTGTGCTATGCGGGCTATCTTAGATAATGCGAAAGGAGAATGTGTCCATTACATTTCGGGCACAAAGATCTGCTATGCTGACCATTATCAAACGACTTTTGCAGGGTGTACTGGTCATTTTCCTGGTTTTGACGGTAACATTTTTTCTGCTTCGATTGATTCCCGGCGACCCTGCACGCCTCATTGCCGGAAATGCAGAAGAATCCGTAGTTCAGGAACTTCGCGAGGAAATGGGTTTGACAAAACCCGTGCTTGTGCAGTATAAGGACTATATGCTCAGTCTGTTTACCGGCAATATGGGCTTTTCTTATTTTGCCAAGAATGACGTTGCATACGTTATCGCTAATTCTTACAAACCAACACTTGTGATGATTTCGATCGCGCTGCCGAGCGCGATTATCGTCGGACTGCTTATAGGACTGCTTTGTGCAGTGTTCAGGGAAACCCCATTCGATCGAATCTTGACATCCATTGCCGTTCTCTTCCAGTCGATGCCAAACTACTGGGTGGCAATTATGCTTATTCAGATCGTCGGCGTGAAACTGGGGTGGTTTCCAGCCTCCGGCTATAAAGATCCAAGTCATGCGATTTTACCTGCCCTTGTTTTGGGCCTGCCGTTGACGGGTGTCTTTGCAAGAAGTATCCGCACCAATCTGATCGGTGCGATGCAGCAGGATTTTTCCAAGGCAGCCAAAGCCCGTGGCGTACCGTATCGCAATGTGCTGATGGGCTATTCTTTCCGTGATACTCTGGTGGGCTTCCTAACTCTGGTTGCTTCTCAGCTGGGCTTCATGATGGGTAACTGCCTGCTCATTGAAAATATTTTTGCTTATCCTGGCCTGGGTCTGCAGACCCTGAATGCCATTTTACGCCGCGACTACTTTCTGGTGCAGGGCCTTGTGGCGTTGTTGGCTGCGGTTTTTATTGCCATCAATACGCTGGTGGACATATCATACATGTACCTGGACCCCAGAATCCGTAAAGCGCAAGGAGGTCTGTGATTATGACTGAGAAAGCAGTAAACACAAAGAAAGGCAGCAACTTTGCGACTGGGTTCAAAAGCTTCATGAATTTCTGCAGAAAGAATCCCACCTTTACGATTGGCTTTGTTTTCATGTTGGTCATTGCCTTTATTGCAGTCTTTGCGAAACAGCTGGCTCCGAATGATCCCTATTTGAACACCCCCAAGATCATGCTGATGAAACCTTTTTTTGATTCGCAGTATCCCCTGGGTACCGATACTCTGGGGCGTTGCCTTTTGTCCCGTATGATGTATGGCCTGAACATTTCCTTCACCGTCGGCGTTACTGCGGTGGTCCTGGCTGTTGCTTTGGGCATTTTGATCGGCATTATTTCCGGCATGGACTACCCCGGCCCTTTTGATACGCTCTTGATGCGTGTCGTTGACGTGCAGATGGGCTTCCCCTTTATCGTGTTGGTCATCATATTTGTTTCCCTTCTGGGTTCCTCGGTTCCGGCACTGATCGGCGTTTTGGCGCTGTCCTTTTGGGCGCCGTACGCTCGTAATGTCCGCGGTAGCGTTATGATAGAGAAGAACATGGACTATATTTCCGCCGCCAGACTCATGGGCGCCGGAAACGGTCGAATCGCTGTCCGTTATCTGGGTCGAAATGTGGTGCCCGGTGTTCTGCCGATGGTGCCCATGGATCTGTCTGCAGCCATCGTCCTCGAATCTCTGTTGAGTTATATGGGTTTGGGTGTGCAGCCTCCCGAGATATCTCTGGGTAACATCATGGGTGACGGCAAGAACTACATTGCAACACACTGGTGGATTACTGCCATGGCCGGCATTGTGATTGTGCTTGTGGCTATCGCCTTGACCCTGATCGGCGACGCACTTCACAAGCAATTTGATCCCAAGTTGAGAAACTGATAAGTGGAGGCAATTATGGAGCAGACAAATCATGACATCCTGTTGGAGGTCAAAGACCTTCGTACCTATTTCCATATGCCGGACGGTGTAACCATTAAGGCTGTGGACGGTGTAAACTTCACGCTGAAAAAAGGCAGGGTGTTGGGTATCATCGGGGAATCCGGTTCCGGCAAGAGCGTCACCTCTCGTGCCATTATGCAGATTGTGGACAGGCCGGGAAAGATCGAGACCGGTGAGATCTACTTCAAGGGCGAAAACCTGTTGGATAAGAGCGAGAAAGAGATGGCGAGTCTGCGCGGATCTCAGATCTCACTGATTTTCCAAGACCCGAACACCTCTTTCAACCCCTACATGACCATAGGCGACCAGCTGCGGCAAGCCTATCGTGTCCATCGAAGGAGCGCCGGCAAGGAGGAATGCGAGGAGGCTGTCCGCGACGCTCTGAAACTGGTGGGTATCAGCAACTGGGAAGAGGTCTGCAAGTGCTACCCCTGCCAATATTCTGCCGGGTTCCGTCAGAGAATCTTCATTGCCATGGCCATGATTTTCAAGCCTGATTTGCTGATTGCGGACGAACCCACCACCAGCCTTGGTATTACCATTCAGGCTGAGATCATTCAGGCATTAAGCGATATCAAAGATCAGGTCGGCAACTCCGTCATCATCATTACCCATGACTTCGGTGTTGTCGCTCAGTTCGCGGATGATATCTTCGTGATGTATGCAGGTCGCTGTGTGGAGTATTCTCCCAAGCGGGATCTGCTGGTGGCTCCCCGCCATCCCTATACGGTTGGTCTGCTGCGTTCCGTGCCTTTGTTGGAAGTCCGCAAGACCAGGCGGCTGAAGTCCATTCCCGGCTTCCCTCCCGATATGGCGCATCCCCCGGAAGGTTGTCCTTTTGCGGTCCGATGCGAGTGGGCGCAGGAGAAGTGCTTCCGGGAGCAGCCCGAGCTGGTTCAAATTTCCGAAGACCGCCTGGTGGCTTGTCACTATCCACTGATGGATTACGAGACGGCGCAGGACACGCGTCTGGATTGAGGAGAAGAGCAATGTCAGAACCTATTTTGAAGGTTGTTAATCTGAAAAAGCATTATCCTATCCGCAAGGGTATGTTTAACAAGCAAGTGGCCACCCGTTATGTCGTAGATGGAGTGGATATTGAGATCATGCCCGGTGAAACTGTTGCTCTGGTCGGTGAGTCCGGTTGCGGCAAGAGTGTTCTGCTTCGTGTCCTTTTGGGCATTGAGGATGCCACCGAAGGTGAAATCTACTACTATGGCAAAAACACCAAGGAGATGAGCAAGCAGGAGAGCCGCAGGATCCGCAAGAAGGTTCAGATGATCTTCCAGGATGCGGCCTCTGCGCTGCACCCCCGGTTTACCGTCATGGAGTCCTTGTCCGAGCCGCTGCTGCTGGGCGGAATGAAGAATAAACGCGAGATCGAAAAACGTGTCTGCGAGACCCTTGAGAAGGTGGGTATGGATGCCAGTTACCGCTTTCGCAGCCCCGGTTCTCTGTCCGGTGGTCAACGTCAGCGTGTTCTGATCGCCCGCTCTCTGGTAGAGCGTCCCGAGTTGATCCTGGCAGACGAGCCGATCTCCGCACTGGACGTCTCCCTGCAGGCACAGGTGCTGAACCTTCTGATGGATCTGCAGGACGAGTACAAACTGGCCATGCTCTTCGTGGCTCATGACCTGGCCGTTGTGCGTCAGATCGCAAACTATATCATGATCGTGTATGCCGGTCACATCTTGGAGGCCGCTCCCAGCAGCGAGATCTACAGCAATGCCCACCATCCTTATACCCAGGTCCTGCTGGAATCCGCACCCAGCATCTCCAGGGGTGTGCGCAACGAAGATTTCCACCTGAATTTGAAGGTGGGCGACGCACCCGATCCCGCCAATCCTCCCTCCGGTTGCGTGTTTCATACCCGGTGCGTGTATGCGGATGAGAGATGTCGCACCGAGGTGCCTGAAAAGCGGGAAATCAGCCCCGGGCACTATGCCTGCTGCCACAAGGCCAAGACGGCCAAGGAATTTGCGCAAGAAGGCTGTGCGGACGGCAAGGGTGGTTGCGTGAAATCTTGAAAGGCGTAACGAAGCAATGGATCGTAAATTTGTAGTTGCCTACGACATAGGAACCAGCGGTGTCAAAGTTGCTCTTATTACACCGGAGGGCAAAGTGATCGCCACCGCTACGGCGACCTATCCTTTGATTGTGCCCCAGGACGGCTGGGCAGAACAGAATCCGGAAGCTTATTGGGAAGGGGTTTGCGCCGTTACCCAAGAGGTGTTTTCCGAAAGAGAGCTGGATCCTGCGAATGCCATTGGTCTTGCTTTTGGCACACAATGGAAGGGGATCATTCCTGTCGACGTTGAAGGACGGGTGCTGCACAACAGCATCATTTGGCTGGATGCCCGTGCTGTCGATCAGGCAAAGCGCCTGAACGAGCGCTTTGGTGAAGGAACCTTTGCAGGCAATGATTATTGGCCCAAGCTTTTATGGCTGCGCGAGAATCGTCCGGAAGCCTACGAAAAGGCAGAGATTATATTCGAGGCCAACTCCTACCTGAAGTGGAAAACCACCGGTGAGTCAGCCGTGGATATTACCAACAGCTTCGTGCGTTCCTACGATCCCAAGATTCAGAAGTTGTATAAGGAAATTTTAGCGTTTGGCAACTTGGATCTTGAAAAGTTTCCCAAGATTATCAGAAGCCAAGATTTGGCGGGCCATGTAACTGAGCGTGCCGCAGAGGAAATGGGCCTTGTGCCCGGAATCCCTGTCTTTGGCGGCTGTGGCGACATTCCTGCTATTGCCATCGGTTCCGGTTGCTCCGATATCGGTGGTACCCATGTGTATTTTGGTTCTTCCGGCTGGGTGGGGTACAGCGTGCCCCATTCCTCCGAAGAACTGTACATCTCTCCCTTTGATGCAGAGAGAGACATTTATATCAGCGGCTTGAATGCCATCGGACTATCTTTGAACTGGGCCGTTTCCCGGTTGTATTATGAAGAATTCAAGGAAATGGGGGCCGGCGTATTTGGCCTCGTTAACGAAGAGGCGGCACAGGTCCCGCCCGGCTGTGAGGATCTGTTGGCAATGCCCTGGTTTTATGGAGAGCGCCCGCCTTTGTTGAGTGAGAATGCACGCGGTTCTTTCTGGAATTTGGGCACCCAGCATGACCGCCGCCATATGACGCGTGCCGTTATGGAGGGCATTTGCTATACCTTGAAAACCGGTGCTTTGCACTGCAAAGCGAGTCGAGGATATGTCTGGCCGACTCAACTCAACGCCATTGGCGGTGGTTCAGCCAGTGATGTCTGGATGCAGACATTGGCCAATGTGATGAATATGCCTGTCTGTGTACCCTATTCTCCGCGCCATGCAGGTGCGGTGGGTACGGCGTACTGTGCACTGGTTGGCTTAGGACTGCGGCAGGACTTCAGCGAGATCGCAAGAACAATGGAGTTTGAACGCAGGTTCGATCCTCAACCTGAGGCTGTTGCAGTCTACGAGGAGGGCTTTGCGAAGTTTGATCGGATCCGGAGAATGCTCCTGCCGTTGTTCAATGAAAATAATGGATCACTGTAAATAGACGGAGAATGTGTCATGAATGCGAAAAAACGTGTGCTGGTTTGTGAATTTCATCAGGAAACCAACACTTTCAACCCTGTGACAGGCGGCGTGGAACTGTTCCGGGCCGTCCGTTACGCAGAGGGACAGAAGGCGTATGCCCTCTGTAAGAATCTGCCCTGTGCTTTTCATGGAATGATCGATGCCATTGAAGAGGCCGGCGGAGAGGTGATTCCCACGATCTCTCTATATGGTGGTTCCTGGGGATTGGTGAAGGATTCCGTTACAGAATTGCTCTATGATAGAATGCGTCATTATGTGGCAGAAGCCGGCGAGTTTGACGCTGTGTTTGCTTCTCTGCATGGCGCGACCTGCACGGAGAGCGAAGAGGATGCCTGCGGTGCGTTTCTGGCGTTTCTGCGGGAATTGACAGGGGAGGATAAAATCATTGCAGCCTCTTATGATCTCCATGCAAATATCACCGAAAAGTCTCTGCGTTGTGCGGACGTGATTTGCGGATATCAGTCTTATCCTCATGTGGATTTTTATGAGACCGGCTATCGTGCTGCCTCTCTGGGTATGCGCAAGCTGATGGGCAAGCCTGTTAAGCTGGCTGCCGTCATCATCCCGATGATGACGCCTCCTGCAGGCTATACCAGTCTGGAGGAGCCATTCAAGAGTATCATTGATTATGGCAAGTCTTTGGTTGCCGGCGGCACGCTGTTGGACTTCTCGGTGTTTAATGTACAGCCTTGGTTGGACATCGGTACCATCGGCTGCACGATCACCGCTGTGGCAGAGGATGAGGCGAGTGCATGCCATTATGCAGACGAGCTGTCTAAGCGTTTCTTTGACAACAGGGATGGCTATTGGCCCGATCTGATGAGCGTTGACGAGGTCATCGACCGGGCTGAGGATCCTGCAAGTGCCAAGCCTGTGATTCTGGTGGATTCTGCAGATTCCCCCAACGGCGGTGCCGTGGGGGATAGTGTGTTTGTGGCGCTGCGCCTGTTGGCGCGTGGATCAAAGGTGACTGCCGGCATGTTTGTCAAGGATCCCGAGGCTGTAAAGAAGGCTTTTGAAGTGGGTGTCGGCAATACTGCCGTGTTCACTGTAGGCGCCGGGTATACTCCGGGTATGCCCGGTCCTCTGGTAGCCCAGGGCAGAGTGCGTTCTCTCCACGACGGTTCTTATCTGCAGGAAGGTCCTGCCGGCAAGGGATTCCCCTGTCACATCGGTCTGTCTGCGGTCATTCGCTTCGGCAATATCGATGTGATGGTCTGTGAAAAACCCACCGGGTCCGGTGATCCTCAGATCCTGCGCCATTTTGGCATTGAACCCAAGGTGAACGATTTGATCGTGGTCAAGGCGAACACCTCTTTCCGTGTTCCTTACAGCGCCTTTGCAGGTGAAATCTGTGCCGCAGATACCCCGGGCGCCGGCGCTTCCAACCTAAAGCGTATGGATTGGAAGAATTTGCCCAAGAACTTCTATCCCTTCGATCTGGAAGAAGGCTATACGCCGGAAGCAGCGACGATCCGTCGTCCGTAACAAGAAAGAGAGGATGGGTCGAATGGTTGAAATTTTATACGGAAAAGGCACGCTGAAGTGTCCCGAGAAGCCCCAGGCAGTTTTGGCGTTGAAGGATGGGCCTAAGGCGGAGAAACAAAACGGAAGCCGATTGGTAACCGAAGCAATGCGCCAACCTTATGGCGGAAAGCAGTTGCGAGACTTGGCTGTGGGAAAGAATCGAGCCACAGTCATCATCAGCGACCATACTCGGCCTGTGCCCAGCAAGGATATCTTGCCGAAGATGCTGCGCCAGCTGCGGGAAGGAAATCCGAATATTGAGGTTACGTTGCTGGTAGCGACCGGTTGTCATCGAGGTACGACCCCGGAAGAATTGGCCGCTAAATTGGGATCAGAAATCGCTTCACGGGAAAAGATTCTGGTGCACGATGCTTTCGATCCGGATGCCAATGTGGACTTCGGTATTCTGCCCTCCGGTGCGCCGCTGGTGATCGATCGTGCGGCGGTCGAGACGGATCTTCTGGTGGCAGAGGGATTTATTGAACCGCACTTCTTTGCAGGTTTTTCCGGCGGTCGCAAGAGTGTTATGCCCGGTGTCTGCGGGGCGGTGACGGTTTACGGCAACCACTGCGGCAGTTTTATTGCCGACCCTCACGCCCGAACCGGTGTGCTGCAAGATAACCCCATCCAAAGAGATATGGTGGTGGCGGCAAAAATGGCAAAACTGGCCTATATTGTAAATGTGGTGATCGATGACAACAAGAACACGATAGCCGCCTTTGCGGGGGACCCCTTTCTGGCGCATGAAGCAGGAGTTGAGTTCCTGGAGAGTCTTTGCGGCGTCGCGGCAGTTCCTGCCGATATCGTTGTGACCTCCAATGGCGGAACGCCTTTGGATCAGAATCTGTATCAGTGTGTCAAGGGCCTGACTGCGGCTGAAGCCACTGCAAAGCCGGGCGCGGTGTTGATCATCTGTGCGGAGGCGGCAGACGGGATCGGAGGAGACCGTTTTTATCGTGCAATAAGGGATTGTGAATCGCCGGGAGCGCTGTATGAACAATACTGTGCCACGCCGCAGGGAGAAACCATTCCGGATCAGTGGCAGACTCAGATCCTGGCACGGATTCTGATGAAGCACAGAGTGATTTTTGTGACGCGGAAAGAACTCTCACAGACGGTGCGGGATATGAAGATGGAGTATGCCGAGACTTTGGATGTGGCATTGTCTATGGCGCGCCAGACAGCAGGAGAGGCGGGAACGTTGACGGTGATCCCGAATGGGATTTCCGTGATTGTTCATGCGAAATGCTCATAAGTCGGCATAGGATAGAAAAGTTCCTGATCCATTTGGGGTCAGGAACTTTGTCTTCGGTGTGAGAGAATGCATCATGCATTCTCTTTTGAATGTTCGTCTTTGGATCCGAAAATTATTTGGATGCCACCGGAGATACGCTGTAGCGTTGTTTCACGCTGGAAAGAATCACGTTGGTCTGGGTGTGTTTGATGCAGGAGATCCCTTTGATCTTGTTCATCAACCGTTCCAGAGAAGCGGTGTTTCTCGTAGTGATCTTTAGGACGTAATCGAACTCACCGGTAATGTAGTGGCACTCCAGAATTTCTTCTGCCTGTGAGATAAAGCTGTTGAATTCTTCCGTCTGATCCGGCGTTTCCAGGCTGATCATCATGATCACCGACAGTTCTTTTTCCATGGCAGCTGCGTTGAGGATCGCTGTGTACTGCTCGATGATCCCGTTGTTTTCCAGTTTTTTCAACCGCTCGCTCACAGCCGACAGCGAAAGATTCACCTGTTTCGACAGTTCGGAGATGGACACTCTGGCGTTCAACTGCAGAACTTCCAGGATCTTGACATCGATGATATCCAGAGACATAATTGCACCTCTTTCGCAAAAATTATTCCAAATAGAATTGACATTATTCCGATAAAGCATCGTATATATTGCTATACTACCAAAAGATTTCGCAAAAATCAAGAAATATTGTGTAATATAGCACAGAATTTTCTCTCGACGAAAACATTTTGCAATATGCAGGTATTTAGGCTATAATATTATTCACTATTCAGACTCACATTACTGTTTCCAACCAAGGAGGAGGCAACCCATGGCAGACGATGTCAAGAGAGCCGGCAATGAATCGGCGCCGGCCAAAGAAAGCGGAACGAATTTTATCCACGCGATCATCGAGAAGGATCTGGAACAGCAGAAATACAGCCGCCAGATCATGACGCGTTTTCCGCCGGAGCCCAACGGATATCTGCATATCGGTCATGCCAAGTCTATCTGTCTCAACTTCGGTACAGCCCTGAAATACGGCGGCGGATGCAATCTCCGCTACGACGATACCAATCCGGTGACGGAAGACGAAGAGTTCGTGGGATCCATCGAAGAAGATGTCAAGTGGCTGGGATTCCAGTGGGACAACCTGCTCTATGCGTCGGATTATTTCGAGACCATGTTCGAAGGAGCCGTTAAACTGATCAAAGCGGGCAAAGCCTACGTCTGCGAACTGACTGCCGATGAGATCCGGTCGACCCGGGGCACGCTCACGGAGCCGGGCACCAACAGCCCCTACCGGGACCGTCCCATCGAAGAGAGCCTGCAGATGTTCATGGACATGCGGGCCGGGAAATACGAAGACGGCAGCGTGGTGCTCCGGGCCAAGATCGATATGGCATCCCCCAACATCAACATGAGAGATCCGGTCATTTTCCGGGTGTTGCATGCCACGCATCACAATACGGGCGATGCGTGGTGCATCTATCCCATGTACGATTATGCCCACCCCATTGAAGATGCGGTGGAGGGGATCACCCATTCCATCTGTACGCTGGAATTCGAGGATCACCGTCCGTTTTACGATTGGGTTCTGGAAAATCTGGAATGGCCGGAGCCGCCTCAGCAAATCGAGTTTGCCAAGCTCAATTTATCCAATACGATCATGAGCAAGCGCAACATCAAGCGTCTGGTGGGCGAAGGAGAAGTGGAAGGCTGGGACGATCCCCGGCTCTGCACCATCGCCGGCATCCGCAGAAGAGGATACACCCCGGAAGCCATTCGAGCCTTTTGCGATGCGGTAGGCGTGGCCAAAGCAAACAGCCAGGTGGAGATGTCCATGCTGGAATATTTCGTCAGAGACGATCTGAAGGAACGGGTGGAAAGCAGGATGGTGATCCTGGATCCGGTCAAGGTGGTCCTTACAAACTATCCGGAAGATCAGCAGGAAATGCTGCCGGTGGAAAACAACATGTCCGTGCCGGAAATGGGACTGCGGGAGGTGCCTTTCTCCCGGGTACTCTATATCGAACGGGAAGATTTCATGGAGATTCCGCCGAAAAAATATTTCCGGCTGTACCCGGGCAACGAAGTGCGACTGAAGGGGGCTTACTTCATCACCTGCACCGACGTGGTGAAAGATGCCGAAGGCAACATCACGGAGATTCTCTGCACCTACGATCCGGCGACGAAGAGCGGCAGCGGATTCGACGAGAGAAAGCCGAAAGGGACCATCCACTGGGTGGACGCAAAATCCGCCGTGGACATTCCTGTGCGTCAGTACGGATATTTGTCCTATCCCGACGAAGAGACCGGAAAGCAAGTCTTTGACCCCGAATCCAGGCAAGACGTGACCGCCAAGGCGGAGCCTTCCATCCGGAAGGCCGCGCCCGGAGAACGGTTCCAGTTCTTCCGAAACGGATACTATATCGCCGACACCGTGCTCAGCAAGGAAGGCGCGCCGGTGTTCAATCAAATCGTGGGACTCAAGAGTTCCTGGAAAAAAGGCTGACACACAAAGGGCAGAGCGGCAACCGGGCAGGTTGCCGCTTTTCTATTGCCGAACGGCCGCAGTACCTTGTATGCAGGGGAGAGAGTGTGATAGAATGCTTTCGTATGATAGAGGAAAAAAATATTCTGCTCACAATCGCATATGACGGGACAGGGTTTTTCGGGTGGCAGCGCCAGCCTCATGCGCGGACCGTGTGCGGGGAGCTGGAGCGGCTCCTGTCGGATATCTGCGGGTTCCCCGTGGAACTTTTCGGCGCCAGCAGAACCGATGCGGGCGTCCACGCCCTGGGCCAGTCCGCCAGTTTTTCGGGCAGGATGGGCATTCCCGCCGAAGGCGTGGCCAGGGCTGTCAACGATGCTCTGTCGCAAAACCGGCTGGAACGGATCGGGGAAATCCAGATCGTTTCCGCCCTGGAGAAACCCCCGGGGTTTCACGCCCGCTACGACGCTACGGGGAAACGGTATCGGTACAGGATCAGAAATGCCCGAAAGGCTGATCTTTTTTTGCGCAAGTACTGTTATCAGGTAACGGAGCCCCTGGATGTGAACGCCATGAAGACAGCTGCGGATTTTCTCGTGGGAGAGCAGGATTTTCGCTGTTTCCTGTCCGCCGGAGGAAATCCCCAGAAGACCACGGTTCGACGCATCGAGAACTGCAGTGTGGAAAAGAAGGAAGATGAGATCCTCCTGTCCGTATCCGGAAACGGGTTTCTATATCACATGGTGCGCAATATCACCGGTACACTGGTGGAAATCGGAGCGGGAAAACGCCCTCCGGAAGAGATGAAGCAGATCCTGGAAAGCCGGGACCGGTCCAGGGCCGGTCACACAGCGCCGCCCCAGGGATTGTATCTGGAAGAAGTATTTTACTGAAATAGAAAGGACAGCGATGGAACAGGACAGACGCCCTTCGTGGGATGAGTATTTTATGGAAATGGCCCAAGTCGTACGCAAGCGTTCGACTTGTCTGCGACGCTCCGTAGGCGCAGTGATCGTGCTGGACAACCGGATCATGACCACCGGCTACAACGGCGTGCCGGTGGGAATCGAACACTGTGCCCTGCGAGGGTGCCTGCGAGAGGAATTGCAGGTTCCTTCCGGGGAGCGCCACGAGCTGTGCAGGGGACTCCACGCCGAACAGAATGCCATTATCCAGGCTGCTTATCTGGGGCAGCGCATCGCAGGCGCCACGCTGTATTGTACGACCCAGCCCTGCGTCATCTGCGCAAAGATGATCATCAACGCCGGTATCCGGCGCGTTGTTATACAAGAGACGTACCCCGACGAACTGGCCGAAGCGATGTTTCGGGAAGCCGGTGTCCGGGTCGACGTGATGGGAGACTGATTCGAATGAATGATCTTCTTTCCGTGTTCATCATTGCTGCCTTGGTGACTGCGATCACCACGCCGCTGGCCATTCGTCTTGCGCCGCTCATCGGGGCGATGGACGTGCCCGGAGACAACCGCCGGGTCCATGGAAAACCGATCCCCCGTCTGGGCGGAGTGGCCATCTATCTTGGGATCATGGTTTCCTTTTATCGCCTGCTGCCTTGGAGCGAACAGATCTTCGGCATCGTACTGGGGGGTACGTTTCTGTTGGCCATCGGCATTTACGATGATATCAAATCCCTGAACCCCAGGGCGAAGCTGGCGGGGCAGATCCTGTGCGCGCTGGTCATCTTTTTTTTCAGCGTGCAGATCCGGGGCATGACCAACCTCCTGCCCGTCGGTCCGCATTATCTGATCTTCCCCACATGGCTTTCCCTGATCGTGACGGTCTTTTGGGTCGTAGGCATCACGAATACCGTGAATCTGATAGACGGCCTGGACGGTCTGGCTGCAGGGATCGTCTGCATTGCCTGTCTGTCCGTAGCCTATACTTCGGCCATGAGCGGCCGACTGGGCACTGCGTACATCATCCTTGCCGTAGCGGGCGCAACACTTGGATTTCTCCTCTTTAATTTTTATCCGGCAAAGATCTTTATGGGAGACGGCGGATCCATGCTCCTGGGTTTTATGCTGGCCAGTGTTTCCCTTGTGGGAGACACGCCGACGAAAGGGACGACATTGTTCGCTACCGTGATTCCGGTGATGATTTTGGCACTGCCTATTTTCGATACCCTCTTTGCCATCGTGCGCCGCATGGTCAACAAAAAGCCTATCATGCAAGCGGATAAAGGGCATTTGCATCATCGGATCATGGCCATGGGGTTCGGCCAGCGACGGACAGTCCTGGCATTGTATTCCATCAGCGCGATCATGGGTGTGGCCGGAATATTGTGGAGTTCGGAAATGAAGTTGGAAGCTCTGGCCTTGTTTTTGGTCGCGTCCTGTCTGATCATCATCTTCCTGGGGATCGGCATCGTGGATGCGGGCATCGAAGCGAACGAAAAGGACCGCAGCTTCCCTGTGAATAAGGAGGATCGTTCATGAAGATCATGACGGTATTCGGCACCCGGCCCGAAGCCATCAAAATGGCGCCCCTGGTGAAAGCCCTGGAACGAGAAGCGGGGATCGACTCCGTGCTGTGCGTTACCGCCCAGCATCGGAGCATGCTGGATCAGGTGCTGGAACTGTTCGGTTTGACACCGGACTACGATCTGGACATCATGCAGCCTGAACAGACGATCTCCGGGATCACAGCTTGTGTGCTCCAAGGGATGGATCGGATTCTAGAGAAGGAGCAGCCTGACCGGGTTCTGGTCCACGGGGACACGTCGACCACCTTCGCAACGGCGCTGTCCTGTTTTTATCATCAGATTCCCGTAGGTCACGTGGAAGCGGGTCTGCGAACGCACAATCGCTACTCGCCCTTTCCAGAAGAGATCAATCGGGTCCTTACAGGGCATATCGCCGATCTCCATTTCGCGCCCACAGAACGGAACCGGGAGAATTTGCTGCGAGAAGGCATTCCGGCTAATCAGATCTTCGTCACCGGCAACACGGTGATCGACGCGCTCCTTCAAGTTGCGGGCAAACCCTATGAATTTCGGGATGACGTTCTGTCTAAGATCGATTTCGCAAAAAAAAGAGTGATCACCGTCACCTGTCACCGCCGGGAAAATCTGGGGGAATACATGGACAACATCTTTGGCGCCATCGGCCGGCTTGCCGGGGAATTTGCCGATGTGGAGGTCGTGTATCCTGTCCATCTGAATCCCAAGGTCAAGGAAGCCGCCCGACGGCATTTGGGTGATATTTCCAACGTACACCTGATTCAGCCCCTCGCCTATCAACCTTTTGTCCGACTCATGGCCGGATCTTACCTGGTCATTACCGATTCCGGCGGCATGCAGGAGGAAGCTCCTGCGCTGGGAAAACCCGTGCTGGTGGTTCGCAGGGAAACGGAACGGCCCGAAGCGGTGGAAGCCGGAACAGTGAAGTTGGCCGGCGTGGAACGAGAAACCATCTATGAGATGGCGCGGACATTGCTTACCGATCCATCGGCGTACCAGGAGATGGCCAGAGCCGTCAACCCCTACGGAGACGGCCATGCCTGCCGCCGCATCATCGATGTCCTACAAAGAGGCGAATTCGATGCACAATGAATAAATTACGCGCGGATAAGGAGTTTTACAGGACGCTGGCCGCAGTCGCCCTGCCCATTGCGCTGCAGAGCCTGATTTCCTCGTCGCTTACGCTGGTGGACAACCTGATGGTGGGTCAGCTGGGGGAAAGCGCGCTGAGCAGTGTGGGTCTGGCGATCCAGATTTTCCACGTGCAGTGGATGGTCCTCTTCGGCTTTTGCACAGGCTGTTCCACGTTTACCACGCAGTTTTGGGGTATTCGGGACCTGCGCAGCATCCGCAAGGTGGCGGGTCTGGGTATGACGACTTGTCTCGCCGTGAGCGCTTTCTTCTTTCTTGGGGCCGTAGCGGCGCCCGACTCTGTTCTTCGGATCTTTACCGACATCCCGGAAGCGGTAGAGTCCGGCAGCCGCTATGTGCGATTGGCCGCACCCAGCTTTTTGTTTCTCGCGGTAACGCAGCCCCTGTCGGCAACGTTTCGGGCCACACAGCAGACGAAGATCCCTCTGTATGTCTCGTCCTTTGCCTTCGGGCTCAATACGCTGCTGAACTATTTGCTGATCTTCGGCCATTTCGGCTTTCCCGCCATGGGCATCCGTGGTGCGGCCCTGGCCACGATGATCTCCAGAATGATGGAATGCACACTGATGCTGTCGATGATGCTGTCCCGAAAAAATATTTTATCAGGACGATTGAAGGATTTCTTTTCCTTCAACCTGAACTTTGTGCGACGGGTGTTTCGAAACGCAACACCCACCACCGTCAACGAAGGCCTGTGGGGCGCGGCGGATGCGGCCTACAATGCGGCCTACGGCCGCCTGGGCATCACAGCCTATGCGGCGGTACAAGCGTCCAGCACCATCATGAACCTGTTTGCGTATGCGGCCTTCAGCGTGGGGGATGCATCCCTGATCCTGGTGGGCGAGCGGCTGGGCCGGGGCGACAAAGAAGGGGCTTTGATCCTGTCCGGAAAACTGATCCGCGTAGGGATCACTGTGGGCGCTGTGTTCGGCATACTCATGATTCTGCTGTCCGGGCCGATCCTGGGACTCTTCGAATTGTCGACCCACGGGATCTTCCTGGCCGGGCGGGTCCTTCTGATCAAGGGATTGTTTTTGCCTCTTTCCATGTATATCGTGATCCACATCACCGGCACGCTGCGTTCCGGAGGCGATACGAAATTTGCCATGTTTTGCGAGGTGGGAACCATGTGGCTCGTCGGTGTGCCCTTGGCTTTTCTGGGTGCGTTGTATCTGAATCTGCCGGTGTATACGGTCGTCCTGCTGGTCCAGGCGGAAAGTCTCATCAAAGCATTGATCCTGCAGAAACGTTATCGTTCCGGGAAGTGGCTCAAAAATATGATCCAGGGGATGGATGAAGGAGGAGAAAGATGAAATTCTTTATTGCAGATGCTTTTACCGATCAGCTCTTCGGCGGCAATCCGGCCGGAGTGGTGCTGATCCCGGAGGGGGAAGATTTTCTCCCGGAGGAGACCATGCGCAAGACCGCGGCGGAGTTGCGCTACTCGGAGACCGCTTTTATTCGCACACTCGGTGAAAATCGATTCCATCTCCGGTATTTTACACCGGCGGCGGAAGTGGACCTCTGCGGCCATGCCACCATCGCGTCTTTCTGCGTGCTGCAGCGCGAAGGTTTGATCGAGAGCGGTAAATCCTGTATTGCCCACACTCTGGCCGGCGACTTGGAGATCCAAGTCTTGCCGGATTCGGTGCTCATGGATATGGGCGAAGCCAAAACCTTCGGTCTCATCGATCAGCCGGATAAACTGAAAGAACTGTACGGTGTCATGGGACTGGAAGCGGACATTCCGTCAGCGGGAGGACAGTTTCTTTATCCCGAAATGGTCTCCACGGGACTCACCGACATCATGATGGCCGTCAAAGACCGGAAAACGCTGACGGCGATCCGGCCGGATTTTCCGGTTCTTTCTGCTCTGTCCGAAGCCTACAGCGTCACCGGCGTCCATGCTTTTACCGTGCCGGATTCCGCAGGAACGGTGCACTGCAGGAACTTCGCACCTCTGTACGATATCGACGAAGAAGCCGCCACCGGAACTTCCAACGGTGCGCTTACGTACTATCTTTACCGGAGAGGTCTGGTTCGGCCCGGCGCAGAGAATCTGTTTATCCAAGGGGAGGCCATGGACCGTCCGTCCAGGATCGTCAGCAGGCTGACCGACGATGGGGAAGGACTGCGGATCCAAGTCGGAGGATCTGCGGTGATTTTGGCTGCCGGATGCATTAATTTATAGGGTATTCCGGTATTTTCTCGCATATTCTGAAAGTAAATCCCCCCCTCAAGGGAATTTTCTTTTCGATCAGTACAGAATCAGCCGAATTGGGCGGAATATCATCGGAATTTCGGTTCCCGGCCATGTTTTCTTGCATCATCCGAATAGTTTTGCTATAATTTTCACAAAAGAGACATAAGTCTTCCGGTAAAACAGAACAGGAGAAAACCGACGAGGCGCGAGCGAATGTGGGTCCGTTCCTGTTCTATTTTTCGGCGTAAAGGAGGAGATCCTATTGGCGATAGAAAAAGTTTTGGAGATCAAAGAAGTCGAGGCGGAAGCGCAGAAAATCCGTGAGAACGCGACCGAAGAGGCAAAAAAGCTCATGGAAGACGCAAGGCAAAGCGTGATCGAGGTGGCGGCCAAAGCCGAGGAGCAGGTGGCCGGCATCTATCGGGACAAGATGTCCAAGGCCGAATCCGAAGCGAAGATCATATATAACAGTATTTTGCTCAGTGCAGAAAAAGACTGCGAGCTGCTTCAGTCCCGCGCAGAAAAGAAAAAGGCGAAGGCAGTGGCTGTCATCATGGAAAGGATCGTGAAATAGTTGGCTATTGCGAAGATGAACAAGCTGGCTGTCATCGGACTTTCCCGTGATCAAAATGCCATCATCGAGGCGCTCATGCGCCTGGGGGTGGTACAGATCAATGCACAGGAATCCAAACTTTGCGATGAGGAATGGAACCGGTTGGTCCAAAAGGACGACGCCGCCAAATGGATCTCCAAATGGGATTCCGAACTGGACCGGATCGAAAGTGCCCTGGAACTCCTGGACCGCTTTCTTGACCGGAAAAAGCCGCTGATCCGGGAACGCGCGCGGATCAGCGAACGCGAGTTTGACGCCACGCTGGAATACGAATACGAGATCCGCCGGCAGATGCTCAAACTCACCAGGCTTGCCCGACATTACAATCACCTGATCTTTCGGGAAAACAGAGCCGTCACCGCCAGACAGGCATTGTTGCCCTGGAAGTCCTATGATGTGCCCTCTCAGGAATACAGGACGCGTTCCACACAGGTGTGGCAGGGAGTCATTCCCGGGAGCAACGACGCTGCGGACTTTCTGAAGATCCTGGCCGAGAAGACCGGATACGCCGACGGGGAAGTGATCCACAGCGACAGCGAACAACACTACATCTCTGTTGTGTTTTACGAACCTGCCGCCGATGAGGTGCAGGCGGTCCTGCGGGATCTGAGTTTCAACCGGATCTCATTACCCATCGAAAGCGGTTCGGTGGAAGAGGCCATCCGGGATCTGGATGCGCAGCTGGAAGAGTATCGGACGGAAAAAAAATCGGTGGCGGAGCAGGTCCGCTCCTTTGAATCTTTTGAACCCACGCTCAAGATGTATCACGACGAGATCGCCATGCGCAAAGACCGCGCAGCGATCCGGGAAAAGATTCTCCTCACGGACAGCACGTTCTATCTGGAGGGCTGGTATCCGAAGATCGCCGGAGAAAAAGTGGAGGCGCTGCTTCGGGAACATGCCTGCTATTACGAGATCACGCAGCCGAAGAAAGGCGAAGAGACGCCCATTCTCTTGCTGAACAAGAGCATCGTGCAGCCCTTCGAAGCAATTACGAAGCTCTATTCTCTGCCTGCTGCGAACGGGATCGACGCCACGCCCTTTTTCTCGTTCTTCTATGCCTTGTTTTTCGGCATGATGCTTTCCGATGCCGCCTATGGCATCATCCTCACCGCGGGTACGTTTCTGATCCGTAAAAAGTACCGCTTGGAAGGCATGCTCAAGCAGATGGTCGACATGTTCTTCCTGTGCGGCATATCCACCACGTTCTGGGGCATCATGTTCGGAAGCTTTTTCGGCGACATCATCACCCAGGTGTCGACCCATTTCTTCGGTCATGCCGTCCATTTTCCCACCGTTTGGTTCAGCCCCATCAACGATCCTATGCGACTGCTGTTTTTCTCCCTCTTCCTTGGTCTGATCCATATCTTTTTGGGCATGGGCCTGTCGGCCCGCATGGCCATACGGGACGGGCAACCGCTGGATGCGCTGTTCGATACGGGATTTTGGTACATCCTGATCCTGAGTCTCATCGGTTATCTGGGCGGCGGAATGGTGGAAGGGATTCCGGCGGCCGTGACGGTGGTGTGCAAATGGCTGGCTGTGGCCTCCGCCCTGGGGATCGTTGCCACCGGCGGACGGCAGAAGAAGGGCATTCTCGGAAAGATCGTGGGCGGGCTGGGTTCCCTGTACGGCGTCACCGGTTATCTCTCCGATATCCTGTCCTACTCCAGGATCCTGGCGCTCGGGTTGGCGACCGGCGTTATCTCATCGGTGTTCAATACACTGGGAACTCTGGCCGGCACCGGCATCATGGGCGTTTTGGTCATGTTGTTGGCGTTTGGCATCGGACATCCTTATAATATTGCCATCAATGCACTGGGCTCGTTCGTCCACTCGTGCAGGCTCCAGTATGTGGAATTTTTCGGACGGTTTTATCAGGGCGGCGGCGACAGTTTCCAGCCGTTCTGTGAAAATACAAAGTACGTTACTATTTTGAAGGAGGAACTATAAATGAATGGTATTACCTTTGACGGGATCTTCTTTGCCATGGCAGGCGCTGCGATTGCGGGACTGGCCTGTTGCGGAAGCGCCATGGGAATCGGCATTGCCGGACAGGCTGCGTCGGGCGTTGTGTCCGAAGATCCCAAAAAATTCGGTCAGGCACTGCTCTTGCAAGCTCTTCCCGGAACACAGGGGATTTACGGGTTGCTGATTGCTTTCGTCATCATGAACAAAATCGGTCTTCTGGGCGGAAGCGGCGCGCTGGATCTGACCATGGTCCAGGGCCTGTACATCATGGCCTCCGCCGTACCTGTGGGCCTCGTGGGCATCGTGAGCGGCTCCGCACAAGGCAAGGCTGCGGCTGCGGCGATCATGCTGATTTCCAAGCGTCCCGAGGAAGTGGCCAAAGGCATGGTCTATACGGCCATGGTGGAGACGTATGCCGTCTTGGCTCTGCTGATCTCCTTCCTGATGCTGAACTCGATCCAACTGTAGAAAAGGATAACGTGCAATGAGCATTGAGCAGATAAAAGAGAAAATAGTGGAGAGTGCACAGCAGGATGCTCGACGAATTTTCGACAAGGCCAAAATGGAGAGCCGAGCGAAAGTGTACGAAGCGCAACGCATTGCCGACATCCAGATCCGGGAAGCCAAAGAAAAAGCCATCGGAGATGCCATGAGGCTCAAATCACGACGAGAATCCATGGCCAATCTGGAGGCGCGCAAAATGCATCTTGCCACGAAGCAGGAAGTGATTTCCGCATGCTTCGAAGACGCTCTCGCAGAATTGAGAAAGCTTCCTCCGGACCGGTACATCCGCTTGCTGGCAGGCAAACTGGATGCATTGGCCTATCGACAGGGCGAGATTCTGTTGAATCGGAAAGACCGGGAGGAGATCGGCGAAGAATTGCTGACACAGGTCAACCGGGAAGGCAGGATGTTCACGCTGTCTGAGGATACGCTGAGTGCACTGGGCGGCTTTGTGCTGCGCATCGGTAGGGTCGAACTGGATTCCACGCTGGAAATGATGGTGTCTTCCATGCGGGAAGACGTGATGCCGGAAGTGGTATCCGCGCTGTTTGAGTAATCTGCAGACGTCCCTCGGAAAGGAGACGAGATCTTGCAATACAAGAAGGAAGATTACATATTTGTATCCTCTTGCATTCGCGGCAAGGAGCGATTTCTTTTGGATGCGAAAGGAGTCTCCAGGATGACTTCCGCCAAGTCCGCCCAGGAAGCGGTGCGGGTTCTGGCGGATTACGGCTATCCCGTGGAAGAGACTTGCCGGGGCGGAGACCTGAGTCAGTTGGATCTGCTGCTCGACAATGCCCTCAGCGGTGCGTACAGAGAAGTGCTTTCCCTCTTGCCCGATGCCCGGGCGCTGGATACGCTTTTGCTTGTGTACGATTATCACAACATCAAAGCGCTGATCAAAGCGGAAATGGCCGGAACGGATCCGGCGGATGCCATGGTGGACATCGGAAAGATTCCCGGAGAACAGTGGGTCCGGATCATGAACGAGCGTGAGTTCGTGACGCTTTCTTTCACGATGAAAAGCGCCATCGAATATGCGCTGGAGAGTTTTGCGAAATCCAAGGATCCGCAGCACATCGATTTTATCCTGGATCGTGCCTGCTACTTGGAAATGAAAGAAACGGCAAAGAAATCAGGCTGCCGGTTTTTAGCGGACTATGTGATGCTCCTGATCGATTCCATCAACGTCAAAACCTTCGCCAGAATCCGGGAAATGAAGGGGGACTGGGTCGCCTTCAACCGGGTATTTTTGCCGGGCGGCTGCATTCCGGAAAGCCTCTTCGTCAACGGGTTCGACGAAGATTACTTGCACTTTGCGGAAAAACTTCTTCCGTATCATACCTTCGAAGATGTGATGACCCGCGGAGGCGCACGATTGTCGGAAACCGGCCGGTTTACGGAATTGGAGCGGCTGAGCGACAATGCTCTTATGGAATTTGCCGCAAAAGCCAAGTATGTTCCTTACGGACTGGAAGTCCCGGCGGCTTATCTGATTGCCAGGGAGGGGGAGATCCGTTTGATTCGGATCATCATCGCCGGCCTGGAGCAGAATTTGAGCGCCGACCAGATGAACGCCAGGATAAGGAGGACCTATGTATAAGATCGGAGTGATCGGTGATAAACAGAGCGTTTCGGGGTTTCTTGCCGTGGGCCTCTCGGTTTTTCCCTGCGAAGATCTGGAAAAAGCAAAAGAAACATTGCACAGGTTGGTCGAGAAAGGCGAATACGCGATTTTGTATATCACGGAAAACTATTGCAAAGAGATGTCCCGGGAATTGGAAGCGCACAAAGATTCACAATTGCCGGCCATCATTCCCATCCCCGGAATGGACGGCAGTTACGGAGTCGGTGTGGGACGGTCCCAAAAAGCGGTGGAACGCGCCGTTGGCGTCGATATCATCTACGGAAACAAGGAATAGAAAAGGCAGGTGAATAGAGCAGTGAAACAAGGGAAAGTAGTCAAGGTCTCCGGGCCTTTGGTCATCGCCGACGGAATGCAGGACGCCGATATGTTCGACGTGGTGCGCGTGGGGAAAGACGGTCTGATCGGTGAGATCATCGAAATGCACGAAGATCGGGCCTCCATTCAGGTATACGAGGAAACGGCCGGACTGGGGCCCGGTGCGGAAGTCATTACCACCGGAGCGCCTCTTTCTGTGGAACTGGGGCCGGGACTCATCGAAAATATTTACGACGGCATCCAGCGGCCGCTGAACGCCATGCTGGAAATGGCAGGCCCGAACATCACCAGAGGGATCAGCGTCGAAGCACTTCCCAGAGATAAAAAGTGGGATTTTGAACCGACGGTCAAAAAAGGCGATGTGCTTCAGGGCGGCGATGTGATCGGCACGATCCAGGAGACGGTGACCGTGGTCCATCGGATCATGGTGCCTGTCGGTATGACCGGAACGGTTGCCGAGATCAAAAAAGGAAGTTTTACCGTGGAGGATACGGTCTGCGTCCTGGAAGACGAAAGCGGCAACGCTTCGGAAATCACCATGATGCAAAAGTGGCCGGTCCGCCGGGGAAGACCTTATAAAGACAAACTGGTACCGGAGATGCCCATGATCACGGGCCAGCGGGTCATCGATACGCTTTTCCCCATCGCCAAAGGCGGCGTAGCGGCAGTACCCGGGCCTTTCGGAAGCGGAAAGACGGTCGTTCAGCATCAGCTGGCCAAGTGGGCGGATGCGGACATCGTGGTCTACATCGGTTGCGGCGAACGGGGCAACGAGATGACCGACGTGCTCATGGAATTCCCCGAGCTCAGAGATCCCAAATCCGGTGAGCCGCTCATGAAGCGGACGGTGCTCATCGCCAACACTTCGGACATGCCGGTGGCAGCCCGGGAAGCTTCCATCTATACGGGAATCACCATTGCGGAATACTTCCGGGATATGGGATATTCCGTTGCCTTGATGGCCGACTCCACCTCCCGTTGGGCCGAGGCGCTTCGGGAAATGTCCGGCCGGCTGGAAGAGATGCCCGGCGAAGAAGGATATCCCGCATATCTGGCCTCCCGTCTGGCGCAGTTCTATGAAAGAGCCGGCCGTGTGATCGCCCTGGGAACAGAGGATCGCGAGGGCGCCTTGACGGCCATCGGTGCGGTTTCACCACCGGGCGGCGACATTTCGGAACCGGTATCTCAGGGTACGCTTCGGATCGTCAAGGTGTTTTGGAACCTGGATTCGTCGCTGGCCTATGCCCGCCACTTTCCGGCCATCAACTGGCTCACCAGCTACTCGCTGTACATCGATCGGTTGATGCCTTGGTATGGGGAAAATGTCAACAAGGATTTTCCGATGCTGCGGCAAAAAACGATGCGCCTGCTTCAGGAGGAAGCCGAGCTTCAGGAAATCGTTCAGCTGGTCGGTCAGGACGCGCTGTCCTTCTCCGATCGACTCAAGCTGGAAGCTTGCAAATCCATTCGAGAAGACTACCTCCACCAGAATGCGTTCCATGAGATCGACACCTATTCGTCTCTGAGCAAACAATATATGCTGTTAAAGCTGATCATGGAATTCTATGATTTAAGCCGGGATGCCATCGATCAGGGTGCCAGTTACAATGCACTGATCCACCTGCCGGTCCGGGAATCCATCGGACGGTTCAAATACGTCAAAGAAGACGAAGCGGAAACCTACTACCGAAATATTGCGGAAGAGCTGGAGGAAGACGTTCGCGAACTGGTCAGCAAAGGGGGAAACGCAAATGATTAAAGAATATAAGAGTATTTCGGAAGTTGCGGGTCCTTTGATGCTCGTACAGGACGTGGAAGGGGTCACCTACGACGAACTGGGAGAGATCGTTCTTCAGAACGGCGATGTGAGACAGTGCAAAGTTTTGGAAGTGAACGGAGCCAATGCGCTGGTGCAGCTGTTCGAAAGCGCTGCCGGAATCAACCTGGCCGAGAGCAAGGTTCGGTTTCTGGGAAAAGGAATCGAGCTCGGTGTCTCCGAAGACATGCTGGGCCGGGTCTTTGACGGACTGGGCCGGGCCAACGACGACGGGCCGGACATCATCCCGGAAAAATATCTGGACATCAACGGACTTCCCATGAATCCGGCCGCCAGAGACTATCCTGCGGAATTCATTCAGACCGGTGTATCTGCCATTGACGGGCTCAACACCTTGGTTCGGGGACAGAAGTTGCCTATTTTCTCGGGTTCCGGTCTGCCTCATGCCAATCTGGCGGCACAGATCGCCCGTCAGTCCAAGGTGCTGGGCGGCGACAGCAAGTTCGCCGTGGTGTTTGCCGCTATCGGGATCACCTTCGAGGAGGCGGATTTCTTTATCAGCGATTTCAGACGGACCGGCGCCATCGATCGAACGGTCCTGTTCACCAATCTGGCCAACGATCCGGCCATCGAGCGGATCGCTACGCCTCGTATCGCCCTGACGGCAGCCGAATATCTGGCTTTTGAGAAGGGAATGCACGTGCTGGTCATCCTGACAGATATCACAAACTATGCGGAAGCCCTGCGGGAAGTATCTGCAGCCAGGAAGGAAGTTCCCGGCCGCCGCGGATATCCGGGCTATATGTACACAGACCTGGCGACGCTCTACGAGAGAGCGGGCAGAAAGAAAAAGCATCAGGGGTCCATCACCATGATCCCGATCCTGACCATGCCCGAAGACGACAAGACCCATCCCATTCCCGACTTGACCGGATACATCACCGAAGGTCAGATCATCCTGTCCCGGGAACTGCACCGAAAGGGTATCGTCCCTCCCATCGACGTACTGCCCTCCCTTTCCCGACTCAAGGACAAGGGGATCGGGCGAGGCAAGACCCGGGAGGATCACGCCGATACCATGAACCAGTTGTTTGCAGCGTATTCCAGCGGAAAGCAGAGCAAGGAACTCATGGCGATCCTGGGCGAAGCGGCTCTGACGGATGTGGATCTGCTCTTTGCAAAATTTGCGGACGAATTTGAAAAAGAATACGTGTCTCAGGGATTCGAATCCGAAAGGGATATCGACGAGACGCTGGACCTGGGTTGGAAGCTTTTGGGCCTTCTGCCCAGAGATGAACTGAAGCGGATACGGGACGAGTATCTGGATCGATATCTGCCCACGGGTGCTTCGGAGGATGAATCCTCCGAAGAGGAATCCGGAGACGACTCCGACGAAGAGCAGGACCGGTAAAGGGGGGTAGTGTATGGCACGAATGAATGTGAATCCCACTCGTATGGTGCTCACCTCTCTCAAGAAGAAGCTGGTGGTCGCCAAACGGGGGCACAAGCTTATGAAAGACAAACGGGACGAGCTCATGAAGCAGTTTCTGGAGCTGGCCCGGGAGAACAAAGTCCTTCGGGAGGAAGTGGAAAAGGAGCTCATGGAGGTCTACGGGAGCTTCACGATCGCCAGTGCGGTCATGAGCCCTCAGCTGATGTCCGAAGCCTTGATGTATCCCACCCAGGGTGTCTCCATCGGTGTGGGGAACAAGAACGTAATGAGTGTCAACGTACCGGTCTTTGAATTTACAGCCGAAGAAGACGACAGCGCCAATATCTATCCCTACGGGTTTGCCGGTACGTCCGGCGAGCTGGACAGCGCAGTCAAAAGCCTCAGCCGGGTATTCCCCAGGATGCTGGAGCTGGCGGGAAAAGAAAAGCAGGCAGATCTGATGGCGCAGGAGATCGAAAAGACTCGACGTCGGGTCAATGCCCTGGAGTATATCATGATTCCCCGGCTCAGCGAGACCATCCGCTACATCCGCATGAAGCTGGACGAAAACGAGCGAGGCAACCAGACGCGTCTCATGAAAGTGAAAGACATGATGCTGGAAGCTGCTTTGATCGAACGCCGAAAACAAACGGAAAAAGCGCTGAACGAATATCATTAACAGAAAAAGAATGCCCTGCCGCCCGGCGCGAATGCACGCCGGGCGGCAGGGTTTTTTGTATTTTTACCGGTCGTTCATTGTGTTGCGAGAGATTTTTTGCTACAATAGATAAAATTGCGGATGGGAGGTGTGCGTATGGCCAATTTGTTTTCTCTGGCGGAATTGAGTATCCCGGAGGTCGATAAAATACTGAACAGGGCGGAAGCGTTCTGTAACGGCGCACAGAGCAGGGCGGCAGAGGACAAAGTCATTGCCAGCCTTTTTTTTGAGCCCAGCACACGAACGCAGCAGTCTTTTTCCATGGCAGCCTACAGACTGGGTGCCGGCGTGCTGACCTTCAACGCCGACAGCTCTTCCATGCAGAAGGGCGAGACGTTTTACGACACGGTGAAGACCTTTGAACAGATCGGCTCGGATGTCCTGATCATTCGTCACAAAGAAAACGAATACTACAAGAAGCTGGGCGATGTGCACGTTCCGATTTTGTCCGGTGGAGACGGAACGGGAAATCATCCTACCCAGAGCTTGTTGGATCTGATGACCATTCGGCAGGAGTTCGGAGGATTCGAAGGACTCAAGGTCTGCATTGTCGGCGATATTCTCCACAGCCGGGTCGCCCACACGAATATCGAGATCATGAAACGGTTGGGCATGGAAGTCTCCACGTCGGGCCCGGAGGAATTCCGGGAAGAAGGGTATGCGTTTACCGAATTTTCCGAAGCGTTGGCAACGGCGGATATTCTGATGCTTCTGCGGATCCAGCACGAGCGGCTGGAGGGAAGCATGCAGATGAGTACCGAGGCGTACAACAGAGACTTTGGATTGAGCCTTTCCCGCACCCGCCGGATGAAGGACCGGGCCGTCATCATGCATCCGGCGCCCTTCAACCGAGGTGTGGAGATCGACGACGACGTGGTGGAAAGTTCCCGTTCCCGAATTTTCAAGCAGATCAAAAACGGTGTGTTCGTGCGAATGGCTGTGATCGAAAGGGCGTTGTCGGAATGACGGATCTGTTGCTCCGAAACGGAAGGATCTACATAGACGGCGGCTTTCGCAGGGCGGATCTTCTGATCCGCCGGGGGATCCTGTGCGCCGTTGCGGCAGATATTGTGCCGCCTGCGGACACGGAGATCATGGATATTACGCATCGAACTGTTTTGCCGGGTCTTGCCGATCTCCACGTTCATCTTCGAGAGCCCGGTTTTTCCTGTAAAGAGACCATTGCTTCAGGAACAGCGGCGGCGGCCCGGGGCGGCTTTACCCTGGTATGTGCCATGCCCAATCTGGATCCGGTGCCCGACAGCGTTTCCCACTTGGAAGCAGAGCAGAAGATCATCGATCGTGACGCCCGGATCAAAACGATCCCCTATGCGGCGGTCACCCTTGGGGAAAAAGGAGAAGAATTGGTCTGCATGGAAGCCCTTGCAAAGCGCTGTGCCGCATTTTCCGACGACGGACGCGGTGTGCAAGACACAGAGTTGATGCGGCGGGCCATGATCCGGGCGCGCAGCCTGGACAAGGTGATCGCAGCCCACTGCGAAGATGAACGCCTGATCCCGGCCGGGGCTTGCGTTCACGACGGGGTGTACGCCCAAACTCATCATCTTCCGGGGATCCCTTCGGCTTCGGAATATGAGCCGATCCGAAGAGACATCGCTCTGGTCGAAGAGACGGGCTGCCGCTACCACGTCTGTCACGTATCCTGCAGCGAATCCGTGCAGGCGATTCGGGAAGCGAAGCAGAGAGGGCTGCCTGTCAGCGGGGAAACGGCGCCCCATTACCTGGCCTTCTCCGATGAAGACCTGCAGGACGAAGGCCGGTTCAAAATGAATCCGCCTCTGCGAAGTCCGGAAGACCGGTCAGCGCTGATCCGGGGGATCCGGGACGGCACGCTGGAGATGATCTCCACGGACCATGCGCCCCACACCGCAGAAGAGAAAGCCCTGGGACTTCGGGGAAGCGCCATGGGCGTAGTGGGCCTGGAGGTCAGTTTTGCAGCAGTCAACACGTATCTTTGCAAGGCCGGCCATATCGGTCCGGAACGTCTTGCGGAGTTGATGAGCCTCAATCCCAGAAGACTCCTGGGTTTGCCTGCAGGGATCCGGCCGGGATATCCTGCGGATCTGACGGTCGTGGATATGGATCGACCCGTTCGCGTGGACTCCCGTACCTTTCTGTCCATGGGACGTGCAACGCCCTTCGAAGGCCGTAGGCTGTACGGCGAAATCCTATTGACGATCTACGATGGACGCACGGTCTATCGGAACAATACTTTTTAACCAGGTGCATGAGACACCGGAAAAGAGGAATCAATGCCCAAGAGAAATGACATCAAAAAAATACTGGTGATCGGTTCCGGCCCCATCGTGATCGGTCAGGCCGCCGAATTCGACTACGCCGGCACCCAGGCTTGTATCGCCCTGAAAGAGGAAGGCTATCAAGTGGTGCTGATCAATTCCAACCCGGCCACGATCATGACCGACACCCAAATGGCCGACAAGGTGTACATGGAGCCTTTGACGCTGGAATATGTGGCCAGGATCATTCGGTTCGAACGGCCGGATGCCATCGTACCGGGGCTGGGCGGCCAAACCGGACTGAATCTTTGTGTGCAATTGGCCGAGAAAGGCATTCTGGAGGAATGCCAGGTGGAGATCCTGGGCACGAGCATCGAATCCATCAAGAGCGCCGAAGACCGGGAACTTTTCAAAAGGATGTGCGAGGAGATCGGGGAGCCCGTCATCGCATCTCATGTGGTCCGTTCCATGGAAGAAGGTCTGTCCGCCGCCCGGGACATCGGCTATCCGGTGGTTCTGCGGCCGGCTTATACCCTGGGCGGGACCGGCGGCGGATTTGCCGTGGACGAAGAAGAATTTGTCTCTCTGATGGAGCATGCGCTGGAACGTTCCCCCGTTCGGCAGGTGCTGATCGAAAAAAGCGTCAAAGGATATCAGGAGATCGAATTCGAAGTCATGCGAGACGGCAAGAACCAAGCAATCGTGGTCTGCCACATGGAGAATTTCGATCCGGTGGGGGTCCACACGGGAGACAGCATCGTCTTCGCACCCTGTCAGACTTTGTCCGAGAGACAGCTTTCCGTCCTTCGGGTTTCCGCCCTGAAAATATTGAGGCACCTGAAGATCGAAGGCGGGTGCAACATCCAGTTTGCTTTAGAGGAAGGTACGGAGCGTTATTTTCTCATCGAGATCAATCCCCGGGTCAGCCGTTCGTCGGCTCTGGCCTCCAAAGCCACAGCCTATCCCATCGCCCGGGTCACGGCCAAGATCGCCGTGGGACTCACGCTGGATGAGATCTCCGTGAGCGGGATCCCCGCTTCGGTGGAGCCGGCTATCGACTACATCGTAGCCAAAATGGCCCGTTTCCCCTTCGATAAATTCCAATCTGCCTCCCGGGTGCTTTCCACACAGATGAAGGCCACGGGAGAGGTGATGAGCCTGGGCCGCTCTCTTTCCGAGGTCCTGCTCAAGGCTGTGCGAGGCCTGGAGATCGGAGTGGATCATTTCGAGCGGAAGGCCTATCGGGACAAGAACCGGGAAGAACTGCTTCAGATCATCACCATCCCCACCGACGAGCGGATTTTTGCCCTGTGCGAAGCCCTTCGAAAAGGCGCGTCCTGCCGGGAGATCAGCGAAGCCACCGGCATCGTGATTCCCTTTGTGGAGGTTTTTGCGGAAGTGGTGGCATTCGAGGAAGTGCTGCGAAAGCATCCCATGGATGAAATCGTCCTAAAAAGAGCCAAGGTCATGGGTTTGTCCGACAGTTATATCGCCCGCAGCTGGGGCGTCGGTCTGAGCGACGTGCTGGCCTTCCGGCGAACCCGCGGGATCCTGCCGATCTATCGCATCGTAGACAACGTTACGGAACAGCAGGACTATGTTCCGTATTTCTATTCTTCGTATGAAGGCCCCAACGAGAGCATCATCACAGACAAGAAAAAGATCTTGGTTTTGGGCTCCGGCCCCATTCGGATCGGACAGGGCGTGGAATTCGACTATTCCACCGTTCACGCGGTCTGGGCCATCAAAGAGTGCGGGTACGAAGCCATCATCATCAACAACAACCCGGAGACGGTGTCCACGGATTATACGACAGCGGACAAGCTCTATTTCGAGCCCGTCACGGTGGAGGATGTCATGAACGTGGTGTGGATGGAAAAGCCCGAAGGCGTCATCGTTTCTTTGGGCGGACAGACTTCCATCAACGTCACTCGGCAGCTCCACGACTTGGGCGTGCCCATCATCGGCACAGGGGTGGAGGCCATCGAGCGGGCCGAAGACCGGAATCGCTTCGAAGCGCTGATGCACGGGCTGGAGATTCCCGAACCCATGGGCGCGGCTGTGACCAACGTGGAAGACGGTCTGGCAGTGGCGGCACGCATCGGTTATCCTGTTCTTGTCCGGCCGTCTTACGTACTGGGCGGCAGAGCGATGCAGATCGTACGGAGTGATCGAGATCTTCAGGTTTATTTGGACAGCGCAGTGGAAGTGGACCGGGAGCAACCGGTTCTGGTCGACAAATATGTTGCCGGCAAAGAATTGGAGACCGACGCCATCTGCGACGGAAAGGACGTGTACATTCCCGGTCTGATGGAACACGTGGAGGAAACGGGTGTTCATTCCGGCGACTCCATCAGTGTTTACCCGGCTTTTTCGGTATCGAAGCAAGTAAAACAGACATTGGTGGATTATACCAACAAATTGGGGCTGGGCATCGGGATCCGGGGACTTTTCAACATCCAATTCATTGTGGACGAACAGGAAAACGTCTATGTGATCGAGGTCAATCCCAGATCTTCTCGGACAGTGCCTTTCCTGTCCAAGGCAACCGGGATTCCCCTGGCCAACGTGGCTACAAAGGTGATGCTGGGACACACGCTCAAAGAGTTGGGGTACGGCACGTTTCTTCAGGAGGATCGCAAGCGCTGGTATGTCAAGGCGCCCACGTTTTCCTTCTCCAAGATCCGGGGGTTGGACGCATATCTCTCTCCGGAAATGAAATCCACGGGAGAAGCCATCGGTTACGACGTGAATTTGAACCGGGCGCTCTTCAAAGCGCTTCAGGCTTCCGGCATCAAAGTCGAGAACTACGGAACCGTCTTCGTGACGCTGGCGGACAAAGACAAACAAAAGGCGTTGCCGCTCATTCGCCGTTTCTACAACCTGGGGTTCAATATCGAGGCGACAGAAGGCACGGCAAACTTCCTGAAGCGCAGCGGAATCAAGACGCGCCTGAAGAAAAAAATCAGCGAAGGGAGCGACGATATTCTGAAGAGCCTCACCCGGGGACATGTAACCTATGTCATCAATACCCAGGACATCACGGCAGGCACCCACGAAGACGGGTTCATGATCCGACGTACGGCGGTGGAGAACAACATCGGGATCTTCACCAGTCTTTCCACAGTCAATGTATTGCTGAACGTGCTGGAGGATATGACCATTCCGGTCTCCACCATCGACGCGGATCAACAGTAAAAGGAGGATCCGATATGAAAGATGTCGTCATCGCCCTGGATTTTCAGGGCAAAGATCAGGCTTTTGCATTTCTGGGTCGGCTGGGAAGTGCGAGGCCCTTCGTAAAAGTAGGGATGGAGTTGTTCTACGCCGAGGGACCCGGGATCATCCTGGAACTCAAGGAGCGTGGACACAAGATTTTTCTGGATCTGAAGCTTCATGATATTCCCAATACGGTTCGGGGGGCCGTGCGCAGCGTAGCGCGTCTGGGCGTGGACATTGTCAACGTTCACGCTTCCGGCGGCATCGCCATGATGACGGCTGCCAGAGAGGCTGTGGAAAATGCGGCGGAGGGACGGCCCCGGATCATCGCCGTGACGCAGCTGACCAGCACCGGGCAGGAAACGATGAATCTTCAGCTGTTGATTCCCGGCTCGGTGGAAAAAGCCGTGCTGCATTACGCCCGAAATGCGGAAAAAGCGGGTTTGGACGGCGTGGTATGCTCTCCGCTGGAAGCCGCTTTGATCAAACGGGAGATCGGCCCACACTTTTTATGCGTCACGCCCGGCATTCGGTTTGCGGACAATCAGAAACCCGATGACCAGGTCCGGATCACCACGCCGGCTTTGGCCGCCCGGGACGGGTCCGACCTGATTGTGGTCGGACGGCCGATCACCGCAGCGCCGGATCCCCTGGAAGCGTATCTGCGCTGCCGGAAAGAATTTACGGGAGGGATCGATGAATAGTCAGAGAGAGATCATTGCCGGACATCTTCTTCGGATCGGAGCCGTGTTTCTCCGGCCGGAGGATCCCTTTACCTGGGCTTCGGGTATCCGGAGCCCCATCTACTGCGACAACCGTTTGATCCTGTCTTATCCAATCATACGAAACGACGTGGAAGAAGGCCTGGCGGAGTTGGTTCGACAGTACTTCCCCCAGGGAGAGGGACTTTTCGGAACTGCCACCGCCGGCATCGCCCATGCGGCGCTGACGGCCCGGATCCTGGGCTGGCCCATGGGCTACGTCCGGGGCAGCGCCAAGGATCACGGCCGAACCAACCGGATCGAAGGCAAATGCGAACCGGGGCAGAAGGTGGTGGTGATCGAGGATCTGATCTCCACGGGCAAAAGCTGTGTGGAATCAGCGGATGCATTAAGGGCTGCCGGCTGCCGGGTTTTGGGTGTCGCTTCCATTTTTACTTACAATATGAAAACCGGAAAAGAGACGCTGAAGGCCGCCGGCTTGGAGAATTATTCCCTGACAGATCTGGAGGCGCTGCTGGAGGTCGCCGTGGAATACGGCTACGTGGATGAGCGGGGCGCCAGGCAGGTCCTGCGCTTTGCGGAAGATCCGGGAGATCCCGGCTGGCAGGAACTTTAAAGGCATTCAAAAAATGCCGCCCGGATTCACCGGACGGCACGGATTTTGGGGTCATTCTTCTTCTCGATCAATCTCTCCGGAATACTTGAAACTGAATATTTTATCGTAGACGTCCCCCACTTTGGTGAGGTGTTTTTCCATGTATCGATAAGCCTTGGCTCCATCCCTGCTTTTGATCGCCTCGAAAATTTTGTAGTGTTCCTTGTAGGTCTTGCGGGCCCGGTCCGTCACATTAAAAATAGCCTTCCGATCCTTTTGATGGACATTTTTCGTCAGGTCGAAAATGATGTCGAGAAATGGATTGTCCAGCGCACTGAAGATTGCTTTATGGAATGCCAGGGATTCGACTTCTCCCGATCCTCCGCTTTTGAGGGACTCGTCCATCTTTTGAAGGATCGACTCCAGCATTTCGATGTGTTCATCTTTCGCTCGTTGAGCCAGAAGCCGAGCCGCATTGGGTTCCAGGAGCCGGTCGATCTCGTAGACGTGATAAGAATCCACATCGAGTAGCTTGATGCTGTCGAGAAGTATGTCGTTGAAGGCCTTTACGTCGGCCGTTTTGACGAAGGTGCCCCTGCCTCTCTTCGTTTCCACCAGGCCGATCAGTTCCAGGCTTCGGAGTGCTTCTCTTATTGTCGATCTTCCAACGCCGATACTCTTGGACATTTCCTCTTCCGAGGGCAGCATATCGCCGCTGTTCAACTGTTCGGTTTCGATCAGGTGTTTGATCTGACCGGCCACTTCCTCGTACAGCTTTTTCCCGTTGGCTTTCATAAACATAGGGTTTCATCTCCTCTTTCCGACGCAAAAAGTATATAAGATTGGAACGAAATAAGCAAGGGCACAGACAAAGGATTCTCTTTCCGAACCCTTGACGCCGGTATTTGTGTTTGGTATATTGATCCTATAACTTGTCTGACAAGCAGACAAGTCTTCTCCCGATTACAGCCTCGGATCAGAAAAAAGGATGGGATGCTATGAACGGAAATGTAACAGAAGTTTTGACCGTGTGCGGAGCCTGTACCAACAGCTGCTCCTTAAAGGTGAAACTCAAAGACGGAAAAGTGGATAAAGTGGAGGGATATGCCAAAGATCCCAGAACAAAGGGGGCCATCTGTTCCAAAGGATTGAGCGCCAAGCAGATGCTTCAGGACCCCAGACGCCTTAAATATCCGGTGAAAAGAGTCGGTGAAAGAGGCGAGAACAAATGGGAGCGCATCAGCTGGGAGGAAGCGCTGAAAACCATTGCCGAAGCGTTCAACAAAGTCAAAGCCGAGCACGGACCCCGTGCGGTGGGATTCTATAACGGCCAGGCTTCCGGCTGGGGATTTCCCTATCAGATGTACGAGCGGATGGCCCACGCCTTCGGTGCCGACGTTTCCTGGGGCACTTCGGAATGCTTTGTCCCCCGGGTGATCGGCCAGGCCATGACCTATGCGGGCGTACCGATGTTTCCGGACTACGAAAAGGCAAACATGATCGTCTATTGGGGCAGGCAGCCGGCTTTTTCCAGCTCGACCCAAAGTCATTTTGCCCTGGACGCCAGAGATCGGGGCTGCAAGATCGTCGCCATCGATCCGCTCCATTTTCACATGGCCGCCAAAGCGGACCGGTATCTTCGGATCGAGCCGGGCACGGACCTGGCGTTGGCCCTGGCTGTTTTGTATGTCATCGTCGAAAAAGATCTTTGGGATCATGAATTTGTGGATAATTATACGAACGACCCCGGACTCAGCAAGTTGAGAGATCATTTATGGGGCGGCAACAGCGACCAAATCGTTTATACACCGGAATGGGCCGCGGAGGTTACCGGGATCCCGGCCAAAGAAATCCGTTCCTTCGCAGAAGAACTGGCCACCACTAAGGGCGTATGCATCATCACCGGTCACGGCCTCGAAGGCCGCATCAACGTGACCCAGACTGCCCGGGCCATCGCGATCCTCCGGCTGGTCACAGGCAATTTCGACGCCCCCGGCGGAGATTTGGTCACCACCATGTCGCCGAAATTGAATGCAGAGTTTACCCTCAATCACATGGTGAATCCCGATGAGCCGTCGAGGGAGTTTGTGGAATTTTTCAATGTGCCGCAATACAATCCGCCGGAATGCCACTATCCCTTGCTCTATGCCATGCAGGGCTGCATGCCTACGCCGGATGCCATGGATCTCGTGGAAAACGGAACCGTCAAAGCCGGGATCATCCAGGCCTGCAATCCGCTGCTGATGTTCCCCAATGCCGCGAAGGTCAAAGAGATTTTGTCAAAGCTGGAGTTTGTGGCTGTTGTGGATCCGTACATCACCGAAACGTGCATCCAGCTCGCCGATATCGTGCTCCCTGCCGCCATGTTCCTGGAAAAGACGGAGCCCGAATACTTTCAATACGACCGGTTCTCTCCGTATATCCGCTTGAGAAAACAGGTTGCGACTTTTGAAGAAGCGCTTCCGGACTGGCTGATCTGCGTCAAGCTTGCCAATGCTCTGGGACTGGGAGAATACTTTCCTTCGGAAGACATCGCATATTACACAGATTTGATGCTGAAGCCTTCCGGTATTACTTACGAACAATTAAGTAAAGAATTTTGGGTTTGGTTCGGGGAGATCGAATACCGTAAATATCAGAAGAGCGGATTTGCCCTTCCCGGAGGAAAAGCCAATATTTTCTCGGAAGTCTTTGCCCAGATCGGATACGATCCGCTCCCTCGCTTTGTGGAAGGTGCTGAAAACAGAAGGTCGACCCCCGACGTGGCCAAAGAATATCCGTTCATCTGCTTTACAGGAAGACCGGGACCGATGTACGTCCATGATCAAGGCCGTACGCTCCCGTGGATCCGGGAAATGCGGCCGGAAGCCCTGGCGATGGTCAACACGCTGGATGCCGAAAAACAAGGCATCCAGGACGGAGATATGATCGAGCTGACGTCCCTGCGGGGCAAAATGAAGATCAAGGCCCACGTGACGAACATCGTCAGCGAAGGAAGTGTGTACGTGCCCGGCGGATGGCCGGACGCGAACTACAACGAATTGAGCATCGACGACAAGTTCTGTCCGATTTCCAGCCAGGCCAACTACACCAGCTGTCTGGCCCAAATGACCAAAACGGAAAAGGAGGCCCTCTCATGAGCAAGGCAATTTATTTTGATATCGACAGATGCATCGGCTGCTTCGCCTGTCAATCGGCCTGCAAGCAGGAAAACGATCTGGCGCCCCATACATTGGAGGAAGCTCTGTCCCAAACCGCTCCGATCTGGAGACGCGTCATGGAAGTGGAACAAGGCGACTACGGTCAGGAAACGGTGAGTTACATCTCTTTGTCGTGCATGCACTGCGCGGATGCGCCCTGCGTGATCGCCTGTCCCACAGGAGCGCTTTCCCGAGATAAGGAAAGCGGTCGCGTCCTGATGAACGAGAGCAAGTGCATCGGCTGCAAAATGTGCCTCCAGGCCTGTCCGTTCGGCATCCCGCAATACGGAAAGGACGACCTGATGCAGAAGTGCAACCTGTGTCTGGACCGCCTGCAGGACGGAGAGGCCGAGCCGGCCTGTGTTGCCTCCTGTCCGGCGAAAGCCCTGCGCTACGGCGACACTGCCGAACTGAGCAAAAAGGAACAGACGAAAGTGGCCGCCAGACTGGTGCTGGCCACGGGCAACAAGTATTCGGCGGGGATCTGATCCCCCGCGGATCCACAGATAAAGGGCGGTGAACCATTTGCCAAAGAATGAAAAAATATGCATCATCGGAAACGGCGGCGCTGCCGTCGAGGCGGTCAAAGCCCTTCGGGAAAATCAGTACGAAGGGGAGATCCATCTCGTTTCTGACAGCGCGCAGCCGGCTTACAATCCCATGCTGACTACTTATTACGTATCGGGAAAAATCGAATTCGAGGCGATGTTCCCCTACGGTTGCAACATGGATCTCTATGAGCAGTATGACGTAACGCTGCACTTGGGTTCACCTGTGGCCGGACTGGACACCAAAACGAAGACCCTCAGCACCGCTTCCGGAGCCGTGTATCCCTACGACAAATGTCTGGTGGCCACCGGCGCGAGTCCTTTCCTGCCGCCCATCGAAGGGATGGACCGCGAAAGAGTGTACACCATGCGGACGGTAGAGGATGCCCAAAAGCTGAAGGAAGCCCTGGAGAAGAAGCCCGGGAAGGCCTTGGTCATCGGCGCGTCCATGGTGGGAATCAAGGTCGTGGAACTGCTGTACGATGCCGGAGCGGAAGTTTGCCTGGCGGACATGGCGCCCTGCCTGTTCCCTCTGGCGGCGCATCAAGAGTGCGCCTGCGTCATCGAGAATCGGCTGACCGACAAAGGAATCCGCCTTCGGTTCGGAGCGGGGATCGAGAAGATCCTGGAAGCGGACGGGAAGCTCAGCGGGTACTTTTCGGACGGAAAGCCGCCGGAAGAGGCGGATCTCATCGCAGTCTGCATCGGGGTTCGTCCCAACTTGGGATTCATCGACAGAGAGCAGATCGAGATCGACAGAGGGATCCTGGTGGACGACCACATGCGCACCAGCGACCCGGATGTCTACGCTGCCGGAGATGTGGCTCAGGGCATGAACCTGCTGACCGGAAAGAAGCAGATCATCGGCCTCTGGCCCAACGCTCGCTATCAGGGCAGGACCGCAGGCCGCAATATGGCCGGTGCGGAGGACGTCTACAGCGGCGCGATCCCCCACAACATCACTCACTTTATGCACATGGTTTTCTCCGGATTCGGGGACTTGACGAGCGGTACCCGCACGGAAACAGAAGAGCGGAACGGCGGTTACGTGCAAAGAGCCTGGAACGGATCGAACCTGGTGGGCGTGAACATGCTGGACAGCAGTTGTGCCCAGATCGGCATCATCAAGAGTGCCGTGGAAAAGGGATTGCAGACCGGCACACCGGCGGAATTCGAACAGCTGTGCAGCACGAAGCTTCGGGACAAGCTGCTACTGGAGCACTTCAAAAGAGCATAACGAAAAAACGAAAAGATGACGCCCGGCTTTGCCGGGCGTCATCTTTGCTATTTCTTCCGATAGCCCGTTTCCGGGTCCACCAGGCTTTCCAAAGGTTCCCCTTTCATGAAATGCTCCAGGTTCCTGGTGCACAGGGCGATGATCTTTCCGTGGGCGTCGGGCTGTTCATCCAGTCCGGCAATGTGCGGTGTGATCATGGCATTGGGTTCCGCCCAGAGCGGATGATCCGCCGGCAGGGGCTCGGGCTGAAACACATCCAGCACGGCGCCGCCCAGACGGCCGCTGCGGAGGGCTTCCGTCAGGGCGTCGGCATCCACGGCCGAGCCTCTCCCCACGTTGATCAGGAAGGCGCCGGGCTTCATGGCGGCAAACGCTTCGGCATCGAAAACGTTCATGGTTTCGGGCGACTGGGGAAGACAAACGCCCACGATGTCGGCTTCCGGCAGCAGTGTGGAAAGATCTTTCAAGGTGTGGACCGATTCCACGAAAGACGGTTTGGGACCCGATGTCCGCCGGATGGCCGTTACGGTACTGCCCAGGGCGTGCATGCTTCGAGCAAAGTGGCTGCCGATATCTCCCAGGCCCACCACAAGGGTCCGGGATCCGCTGACGGTCTTTGCCTGGTCGCCGTCCCGCCAGATGCGGGCGGTCTGCTGATCCCGGTATTTGTGGAAACCGACGCTGAGCAAAAGGGCTGCGCCCACCATATATTCCGAGATCAGGACGCCGTAGCAACCCGAAGCGTTGGTCAACAGGGTTCCTTCTTGTCGGAAGGCCGGGAGGGCGGCATAGCTGTCCGATCCGGCAGAATCCAGCTGAAGCCAGCGCAGTTTCGGCACATTTTGCAGATAGGCCGCAGGGACATTGCCCAGAATGACATCGGCCTTTCCCACGTCTTCCTCGGGGACCGTTTTTTGGTCCCGGTAGACAAAGGAAGCATCCGGGGCTTTGCTCTCCAGGAGTCTCCGCTGTTTTTCATCCATGGATAAAACGACTAAAATAGTATGCATATCAATCTCCTTTTCGCTTTGTTATCTATTTATAACATAAATGTCACGGAAACGTTAGCCAAAAGAACCTGCATGTGTTAAAATATCTCTACTTCTCCAACGAAAGGAAGGGAAATGCATGTTTCACAATAAGTTGCTGCGGAGAAGCCTGGCGCTGACCATCGCCCTTGCCTTATGGCTTTCATCTTATATCCCCATCGCAGCAGAAGAAGAAATTCGTTTGTCGTTCCTCGCCCGCGACATCTATGTCAACGGCGTGCTGATCCATAATTATCAATTGAACGATCCCATCGTCATCCGGGAAGGGCAGACCTATTTGCCTTTGACCGCTTCTCTCGGCGCAGCTCTCGGCATTCAAGTGCGCATGGACGAAACGGGCCGTCTGATCTTGCTCCAGCCCGTCGCACCCAGCGGAAAGACCGTCAAGGAAGCCGACATGGCCTGCAACCTGGAGGACCGGACCGGCACGAAGGCCGAAGAATACAAAGTGGCGGTCGTCCGTTCCTTCGACAACGGAGATGTCACCGCGCTGGCCGCCAAATGGCGTCAGATTTTGGACCCGGTGATCTGGTCCCTGTCCGGCTTGCTGCGGGCAGTCTCGGCACAGGAGGCTGCTTCCGAGCCCGAGGCGGAGATCCTGAAACTCAACGAAGGAGAGATCCTTTTTGTGGGTCAGGTCCCCTACATTCCCCTGGCTGCGTTGCGCAGCAGCGCCATGCTCAGCTGGGATGCCTACTTCGACCAGCTGACGGGATTGTACATCAGCACCGACGCATCGGTTCCTGCGGAAAGCTATTACAGTGAGACGAATGCGTCGTATATCCGAGGGCGTGCGGCCTACATTCGAGGTGTCCGGCCGGAACTGAGTCTGTATCAATCCTACTTCTATGAGTACCTTTTCCGCCATGAAGCTACGGTATACGGCGTGGATCAGGAACTGCTGATGGCCGTTGCCCGAACGGAATCCTCGTTTCAGACAGGGATCGTTGCGACGTTCGGTTCAGTCGGTATCATGCAGATCATGCCGCGGACGGCAGCAGCCTACGGGATTACCTACGAACAGCTGAAGGATGTCCACATCAATCTGGAATTCGGAACGCGGTACATCAGGGACCGTCTTTGGATGTTCGGAGGAGACGTAATCAAAGCTCTTTCTGCGTACAATCAGGGGGTCCTTACAGTAAAAAAGGGCGTTTACAGGACCGGTTATGCGGAGAAATGTCTCTATAACAAAAGCGTCTTGGAAGGATGGCTGTCCACACGAAACTATGCCCCTGCATTTGAGACGCGGCTGGCCACCGATGTGGTCCGCGCATCGGCATCGGAAGCGGACTGATCGAACGATTCGAACCTTCCGAAACAGGTGGCCTTTCGGCCGCCTGTTTCTTGTTGAATAGGGCTATCTATGGTACAATATCTTGTGGTAATTCCCTATATCAGAGGTGAAGATGGCGTATAAAGTCAAACTGGATGTATTCGAAGGGCCTTTCGATCTGCTCGTCTATCTGATCGAACATGCCCGCATGAGCATCTATGACATCCGTGTATCCGAGATCACAACGCAATACCTGAGCTACATCCGTGATATGAAGAGACAGGACGTGACGGTAGCCCAGGAATTTATGGTACTCGCCGCTGCGTTGATTGAACTGAAAGCGAAAATGCTGCTCCCCGGATCCGAAGAAGAAGAGATTCCCGAAGGGGAAGAAGATCCGAGAAGCGAATTGGTGGCCAGGCTGCTGGAGTACAAGCGTTTTAAAGAAATGGCTGAGTTCTTTGCCCAGCAGGAAGAAATCAGCACGCACATTCATACCAAGCCACGGGAAGATCTCGATCCCTATACGGGTCCGGAAGAAGAATTGCTGCGCACGGACATCGAACAGTTTGCCCGGGCATTCCGCGCATTTCTGTTTCGAAAGAAAAAGCTGGAAGAAATCCGGCAGGATTACGAACGGGTGGAACGGCAGCGCATGAGTATCGAGCACAAGATCGAACAGATACGCAGCTTCTTCCGCCGCAAACCCAAGCTTCGTTTTTCGGAACTGATCGCACGGGAAAGCGACCGCTACGATGTGGTGCTCACCTTTGTCTCCGTTCTGGAGCTGGTCAAGCAAGCCGCCGTGCGGGTGCGCCAACCCAAACAGTTCGGAGACATCGAGATCGTGCTTAAGGGAGATCGATCCCAAGGGAGCTGAAACAGGAGACAATATGTCCGCAAATCAAAAAATCAAATCCGCCCTGGAGTCGCTTTTGTTCGTCTGGGGAGATCCGCTGGAAGCCAAAGTCTGCGCAGAACTGTTCAACCTGTCGGTTCCGGAAACGGTGGATTGCTTTCGGGAACTGATGGGAGAGTACGAGGAGCGGGAAAGCGGTCTTCGCATCCGGGAAATGGACCAGCGGTTTCAGCTGTGCACCAACCCGGAAAACGATGACTACATCCAGCGCCTCTGCACGCCGATCAAGGAAAAACGCCTTACCCAGGCTGCGCTGGAAACGATGGCGATCATCGCCTATCGACAGCCGGTCACCAAGGGGGAGATCGATTCCATTCGGGGCGTTCGCAGCGACCGTGTGCTGGAGGGGTTGATTCGCAGGGAACTGGTGGTTGAATGCGGCAGGAGCACGGCCATCGGACGGCCGATTCTGTATGGGACCACACCGGGATTTCTGGCTCAATTCGGCTTTGAGTCTTTGGAAGACCTGCCCCAGATCGAAGATATCGGAACCCTGGTATTGTCGGACAGTTATGAATTTTCCGACGAATTGACAGCACATCAGATTCGCATTCCACTGGAGGAGGAAAACAAGGAAGTCGCACAATGAATAAGCGGATCGGCTTGATCTTTGCCATGGGCGCCGCCTTTTTCTACGGCGTGTCCACCATCACCGGAAAAATGTCCTACGTGGGCGGGGGAAACCCCGTCGCTCTGTCGTTTTACCGCAATCTGATCTCCGTACCCATGCTCTTTCTGATCCTGAAGCTCAGAAAGACCGATCTGTCGATCAACCGGAAGGAATGTGTCGGACTTGCCTGGCTGGGTCTCTTGGGCGGCTTCGTCACCGGCGTCTTGCTCTACACCTCCTACACGCTGATTTCCGTGGGATTGTCGACCTGTGCGCATTTCAGCTTTCCTGTCATCCTGGCGGTGATCTACGTGTTGTTCTATAAAGAGAAGTTCAGCCGTACGAAACTCCTGGCGCTGGCCCTGGGTGTCGCGGGGATCTGGTTTTTTCTGGAGAGCGATGTCCGAATGAATCCACTGGGGATCTTTGCGGCGCTGTTGTCCGGCGCCACGTATGCGGCATATCTGATCGTGATGGATCGGCGGGGTCTCAAAGGGATGGACGGATATAAACTGTCCTTTTACTGCTGCGTATTTTCATCGTTGTGGCTGGGGATTTACGGGCTGGTCCGAGGATACAACTTCGAGCATGTGCTGGGATCCCGGGCGTGGATGTACGTTACGGCCACGGCGGTACTGGTATCCGTGCTGGGCAACACCATGATCCCGGTGGCCGTTCGAAACGTAGGTGCAACCGTCACAGGCATCGCAGGGATCCTGGAGCCGGTCACATCGGTATTGCTGGGAGTGATCCTGCTGAGAGAGCCCTTCGGTGTTCGCAGTGCTGCAGGCGCATTTCTCGTCCTGGCGGCGGCGATCCTGCTGGGATTGGAAAAGGCTCCGGAAGACAGAAAGCACAAGGGGGAGGCGGCATGAATATCAAAAATTACAAAAGGCTGGGCATGCTGTTTGCCGCAGGTGCGGCGATTTGCTATGGCGTTTCGGGCATTACGGGGAAATTGGCCTACGGTGGCGGCGGCAACACGATTTCGATTTTGGTCTATCGTAATATGATTTCCGTTCTGCTGCTGTTTCTGATTCTGAAGACCAGGCGTATTTCCATCGGGGTAACGAAAAGGCAATTGGCCGGACTGGCTTATCTGGGGGTTCAGGGCGGATTTATTACCGCAGTGCTGATGTACTCTTCGTTTCAGTACATCTCCGTGGGATTGGCCACCTGCACGCACTTCTGTTTTCCGGTGATCGTGGCCTGTATCTATGTGTTTATTTTCAAAGAGAAGTTGAGCCGGACCAAGACGCTGGCGCTGCTGCTGGCCTTCGCCGGCGTCTGGTTTTTCCTGGAAAGCAATGCGGTGATGGACCCGAAAGGGCTGGCTCTGGCCTTCGCATCGGGCGTGAGCAACGCAATTTTTCTGACAGCCATGGATAAGCTGGGCCTGAAATCTCTGAACGGTTTTGTGATTTCTTTTTACGGTTGCATTTTTTCCGGGATCTCGCTGACGATTTTCGGCGTTTTGGCCGGATACGACCTCTCCGGAGGCATGTTGCCCGTCGGATGGTTTTATGTGATCATCGGCGCCGTGCTGGTCTCTGCCCTGGCCAACGCCATGGTGCCGGCAGCCGTAAGATATGTAGGGCCTACGGTGGCGGGAATCTTTGGGATTCTGGAACCGGTCATTTCGGTTTTGTTGAGCGTGCTGATCCTGCGCGAGCCCTTCGGGCTGCGGAGTCTTCTGGGCGCCAGCCTGGTGCTGTCGGCGGCAGCCATGCTCACATTGGAGAAGGAACCGGCGGAAACCGGCCGGATTATGGAGGAAATATGATCATCAAAAACACAGTCACGAAAGAGGTTCTGGAAAAGATCAGGATCCTGGCCTTCGATATGGACGGAACGCTGCTGGACGAAAAAGGGGCTCTTTCTTCGGCCAACGCCGCGTGTATCCGACGGGCCATGGAGAAGGGATATCACATCGTCATTGCGACAGGAAGGGGCTATTCGGCCTTTCCCGAGGCGGTCATGAACCTGGAAGGCATCCGCTACATGATTTCCTCCAACGGCGCGCATATCGTGGATCAGCACACGGGAGAGACCATCTACTCCAACTTGCTCACAAGGGAGGCGGTGGAGGCCGCCATGCCCTGGATCTCCGATCCGGAACTGATGCGGGAAGTCTTTTTCCATCACAAAGTCTATGCGGATAAGCATTGCATGGAAGACCTTCCCCGATACGGCGTGCTGACGGAAAAGAGCCAAAAATACGTGCTGGAGACCCGAAAACCGGTGGAGGATGCGGTGGCGCTGATCAGAGAGTACGCCGATCAGCTGGAAAACATCAATCTGTTATTTCCCGACGGGAAGAAGCGGTTGCGCTATTGGGCAGAGTTGAAGGGGATCAACGGACTGACGGTAGTCAGTTCCATGCCGTACAATATCGAACTGGGCGGTGCCACCACCTCCAAGGCCACAGCGCTGAAAGCTCTGGCCGAGAGGCTCGGATTGAGCCACGACAACATCATGTCCTTCGGAGACAGTTCCAATGATGCCCAGATGCTGGCTGCCGCCCAGGTCGCCGTAGCCATGGGGAATGCGGTGGAAGAACTGAAAGAGGCGGCCGACGTGATCACCCTGAGCAATGCGGAAGACGGAGTCGCCTACGCTTTAAGCCGACTTCTGGATCTGTAGCGTAGGAAGAAAGAAGTGAATACGGAAAGAGCAGCCGAAAGGCTGCTCTAACAGTTTTTGAGGTAGTCGATCTCCCGGCGGGTGAGCTTTCGGTAGTGGCCCTGTTTCAGACGTCCGAGCCGAATGTCCCCGATGGCTGTCCGCTCCAACTGCCGCACCGGATGACCCACTGCGGCGCACATTTTTCGAATTTGCCGATTGCGTCCTTCGTGGATCTGGATCTCCAGTGTTGTCAGATGTTGTTTTTCTTCCAGGAGCCGTACGACGGCCGGGGCTGTGGTGTATCCGTCGACGGAAACGCCGTTGCGAAGCATCCACAGTTGATCCAAAGAGACGTTTCCCTCCACCTCTGCCACGTATGTTTTGTAGACGTGCTGAGAGGGATGTGCCAAATGTTGGGCCAGGTCTCCGTCGTTGGTGAGGATGAGCAGCCCTGTGGTAGGCGCATCCAGTCTTCCCACGGGAAAAATCCGCTCGGATACATCCCTCAGCAGCGACAGCACCGTGGGCCGGTCTTGTTCGTCTGCCGTGGTCGTTATGTATCCGGGCGGTTTGTTCAAGGCATAATATACGAGGGCTTCACGGTTTGTGATGACCTTCCCCGCGACGCTGACCACGTCGTCGGGCATAACGTCGTAGCCCGGCTCTCGCATGGTTTTGCCGTTGATTTTTACCTGGCCGTTGATCGTCAGGTCATCGGCTTTTCGCCTGGAGGCGATGCCGGCCTGCGCGATGTATTTATTCAGCCGCATCCGCTATTTTCTCTTGGATTCTTTCGGTGTGACGCAGACGCCTTTTGCCCGGCAGACCACGATGGGTTCTTCCAGGAAATCTGCCGCGGAAGGGCTGATGTCCGGCCTTGCCGCCACGATTTTCTTGGCGACGAACTCCATGATTCTGGAGGTGTTGCCGATCTTGGTGATCTCGCCGTAGGCTTCGATGTAATCGCCGGCGTAAGCGGGAGCCAGGAATTCGACTTCGTCATAGCGCAGGAAGAGGCCCTCATCGCCGTCACACTTGATGAGCAGTTCCGTGGCCACGTCGCCGAACAAGTGGACCATGTGAGCGCCGTCTACCAGATTCCCGCCGTAATGGGCGTCTTTTGCCGACAGCCTGAGGCGGATCGTAGATGTGATTTTCTGTTCCATTTCCATTCTCCTTTTCATTTCAGAAGCCGAAAGAGAGCGGATCGCCTTCGGCTCGGTGCGATACTTGTTTATATTGCAAATTACGTGCCAATAAGGTATGCTTAGAAATGACCGAAAGTGAACCGATTTCGTTTCACCGATTGAGGGATCCCCAGTGCCGGAGAGGAAGACATGGAGAATTTTTACGGAAGCAAGCGCGTGATTGAACCCAAAGAGGTTCTTCCGATTTCTGCCTGGAAAATCGACAACAGCCGGAAAATCCTTCCCGATGAGTTGCGACTGAAAGTAAAGCGGATCCACATCGAAAGCGCCGGATTCCGTCAGATCTGCGTAGAATCCGGAAACGACGAAACGCGGATCAAAGAGCGGATCCGGGATCTCGTCATCAAGCGCGGAAAATTGCACAACCCCATTACGGATACCGGCGGACTGGTGTACGGCACCATCGAGGAGATCGGCGGGTCTTTCCACAATCCTCAAAGGTTGCGTGTGGGCCAGGACGTGATCTGCAATGCATCTCTGGCGGCGATCCCGCTCTACTTGCAGGAAATCGGGAAAGTGCACTTCGGCCTGTCTCAGATCGAAGCGGAGGGGTATGCGCTGATCAACGAAACACTGCCGCTGATCCGAAAACCCGAGGATCTGCTGGTGAGCCTGCTGCTCTATACGCTGGATGAATCCGGGACCCTGTACAGCGTTCACAAATGCGCCAGAGACAAACAACGGAGTTTGGTGGTGGGAAACAGTCTGCTTACCAATCTGCTTTTCGGCCTTGCGATTCGAAAGGCCGCGGGGCCCGATGCGGAAATCGTTTGTCTGTTCGACAACAATACGGATCTCGGCGCCAGGAGCAGTCAGTTGCGGATTCTGTTGGAAGAAACGTTCACGTCCATCCACTACGTGAATATCGTAAAACCCGTGGAATGCTTGGAAAATCTGGACATCGGCCTGTTTGACCTATCTGTGAACTGCGCCGATATGGCCGGCGCGGAAACCATCAATATCCTGTCCACGCGAAATAAAGGCGTCGTTTATTTCGCCAATATGATCAACAACTACAATATTGCCCTTTACATCACAGAGGTGATCCGCCGTCAGATCGACATCCGTTGCGGGGAGGGATACGACCCGGACTATGCCGCATTCGACATTGCGCTGCTCAAGGAGATCGCTCCTTTTGTGTCGGAAGGAAGCCTGGACGGATATACCCTGGCCGACAACGTAGGCTATGCGTTGCGCAAGAACATCAAGCAGCAGCGCACCAGTCTGGAGCAGGCGGGACTGACAGAGGATTTTATTTGCGACAGCAAAGCCATGAGAAGTGTGCTGGAAGAAATCCTGTCCGTGGCCAAATACGACTGCAACGTGCTGATTACCGGGGATACCGGCGTCGGCAAGGAAAAAGTCGCCTCCATGATCCAGAAAAACAGTACCCGGAGCAACCAGCCTTACATCAAAATCAACTGTGCGTCCATATCGGAGCACCTGCTGGAATCCGAGTTTTTCGGCTATGAAAAGGGCGCGTTTACCGGGGCCAACGCGGCGGGTAAAAAAGGATATTTCGAAGCGGCGGACAACGGCATCATCTTTCTGGATGAAGTGGGGGAACTACCGTTGGACATGCAGGCCAAGCTCCTGCGCGTGATCCAGGACGGAGAATTTTTCAGAGTCGGCGGCACCAAGCCTGTCAAGAGCAACGTCCGCATCTTATCCGCCACGAATCGGGATCTGGAAGAGCTGATGGAGGTCAAGCAGTTTCGAAGAGATCTGTTCTATCGATTGAACGTGTTTCCCATCCGAGTCCCGCCGTTGTCGGAACGCCGGGGCGAGATCCCGGCTCTGCTCCGGCATTTTCTGGTGCGATACAACGAAAAATTCGGCACGGTCAAGCGGCTGGAAGAAGATGCGATCCGCTATCTGGCGTCCTGTGACTGGCCGGGCAACATCCGGGAACTGGAAAATACGCTGCAGCGCCTGATGATCAATGCCTCCACCGACACCATTACCCTGTTGGATGTAATGAGGGAGCTTCACGCCGACACACTGCCTCCCGAGGAATCAAACGAAGAGCAAAACGAACGGGAGGAGCTCACGTTGAAAGATATGCTGGAACATTTCGAAAGAGGGATCATTCATCGCGCAGCCCGGAAATACGGATCGTCCCGCAAGGCAGCCAGAGGGCTCGGGATCAGCCAGACGCAGTACATTCGAAAAAAGAACAAATACGGGCTCCAAGAGGAAGAATGAAATGAACATATAATGGTTCGCTTTTTGGAGAGAGGTGTCGATATCGGTTCGATCCGGTGCCGCCGGGCGGAAGCAATGCTGCGTGGCGTGCAGTTTCACAAAAAAAACGATATCTTTTCAATCAATAAAGCGAAAGCAGACAGGTAATACCGCACAGAAAACATCATATTGTGAAAAAATAATCAATCGATTCAAAAAAAGCGTGATTTTATCGGTTACTTGGCACATGATTTGCTTTATAATATAGCCAAAGGACAAGCTTCTTTTCTGTTGCCTTGTGCGCAGGAAGATTCAGGAAGGAGCGGCCGCAGCCGTTCAGTTGGTTGAAACAAGTATGATAGGAGGACAAACATATGCAGAAAAAAGGATGCCCCTTCGGCACACATCGCGTCATCGAACCCAAAGGTGTACTGCCCCAGCCCGCGCTCAAGATCGACAACAACATGGATGAGCTCTACGACAACGAAGTGCTGATCGATGTACAGACATTGAACATCGATTCCGCATCGTTTACCCAGATCGAAGAACAGGCCAAAGGCGATGTGGAAGAAATCAAGAAGATCATGCTCCACAACGTGGAGATGCAAGGAAAACACAAGAATCCGGTTACCGGATCCGGCGGCATGCTCATCGGCACCGTGGAGAAGATCGGCGACCATTACGTGGGTGACCTGAAGGTCGGCGACAAAATCGCCACCATGGTTTCCCTGTCCCTGACGCCTCTGGTCATCGATGAGATCCTGGCAGTCCGTCCCGACATCGACCAGGTCGATATCAAGGGTCACGCCATCCTGTTCCAGAGTGGCATTTATGCGGTGCTGCCCGATGATATGCCCCAGACGCTGGCTCTGTCCGTTCTGGACGTTGCCGGCGCACCGGCCCAGACCCAAAAGCTCGTCAAAGAAGGCGATACTGTTCTGGTGATCGGCGGCGGCGGGAAATCCGGCATGCTGTGCCTGTACGAAGCCAAGAAAAAAGCGGGACCCAAGGGAAAAGTCATTTGCGTGGCGCATTCCGAAAGAAGCACGAAGAGAGCCATGGATCTGGGTCTGGCAGACGAAGTATTTTCCTGCGACTCCACCGATGCCGTGGCGATGTACAACAAAGTCATGGAAGTGACCGACGGAAAGCTCTGCGATGTGGTCATCAACTGCGTCAACATCGAGAATACCGAAATGGCTTCTATTCTGAGCTGCAAAGACGACGGTACCGTATACTTCTTCTCCATGGCCACCAGCTTCACCAAGGCAGCCCTGGGCGCGGAAGGCGTGGGCAAAGACGTTCAGATGATCGTCGGCAACGGGTATACGAAGAATCACGACAAAATCGCACTGCAGATCATGAGAGACAGCGAAGATCTGAGAAAGGTATTCACTGAGCTCTACGCTTGATCCAATAAAAAGGTACGTAGCATCCATTCACACGACCTCTGGAAAGAGTAAGGAGACAACAATGGAAAAGAGAAAATTCAAGGATATCGAACTGTGGAAAGACGTGACCGATGCACAGTGGAACGACTGGCATTGGCAGGTCGCCAACCGGATCACGAATGTGGACGATCTGAAAAAAGTCATCAATCTGACGGAGCAGGAAGAAAAAGATATCATCGAAGTGACGAAAAACTTCCGCATGGGCATTACCCCCTACTACGCTTCGCTCATGGATGTGGACGATCCCCGCTGCCCGGTCCGGATGCAGGCGGTCCCCGTGATCGCCGAGAACCACAGAAGCGATGCGGACATGCTGGATCCTCTCCACGAGGATGAAGACTCTCCCGCCCCCGGTCTTACACACCGGTATCCGGACAGAGTGCTCTTCCTGATCACCGACCAGTGCTCCATGTACTGCAGGCACTGTACCCGGAGAAGACTGGCCGGCGAGACCGACGGCGCCAGGAGCATGGAAGACATCGATCAATGCATCGAATACATCCGCAGGACGCCCGTCGTCCGGGACGTGCTCCTCTCCGGCGGAGACTGCCTGCTGGTAGAAGACGATGTGCTGGAATACATCGTCAAAAAGCTGAGAGAGATCCCTCACGTGGAGATCGTACGACTCGGCTCCAGGACACCGGTGGTATGCCCGCAGCGGATCACCGACGATCTGGTCAATATGCTCAAAAAATATCATCCTATTTGGCTGAACATGCATTTCAATCATCCCAAGGAAGTGACGCCGGAAACCGAGGAAGCCTGCCGGAAGCTGGCCGACGCCGGCATCCCCCTGGGCAACCAGTCCGTTCTGCTTCGGGGGGTCAACGACTGTCCGCACATCATGCGGGAACTCGTTCAGGATCTGGTCCGCATCAGAGTGCGGCCGTACTACATCTATCAGTGCGATCTTTCTCTGGGCATCGAACACTTCCGAACCTCCGTGGCCGCCGGCATCGAGATCATCGAAGGTCTCCGGGGACACACTTCCGGCTATGCGGTTCCCACGTTCGTGGTGGACGCGCCGGGCGGCGGCGGAAAGATCCCTGTCATGCCACAGTACATCATTTCCCAGTCGCCGCACAAAGTGATCCTGCGGAACTACGAAGGCGTGATCACGACGTATACCGAACCCGAACTGCCTAAGCTGGAATGCACATGCGATTATTGCACGGGCAAGAAACATTACGAATACGAAGGCGTGGAAGGACTCCACAGAGGCCAGAGACTGGCGCTTGAACCTCAGGATCTTCTCCGCCACAAACGCAACAAGAAATAGCAGAAAAAGACGGGCAGACTGAAAAAGGGCGGAGTGATCCGCCCCATTCAGTTTGTCGTCTATCCCGGGAGCCGCAATGAGCCTTCTCGATCAACTGAAACGCGAATATCGAACGCTGTCCATCGTGGGTATGGCCAAAAATTCCGGAAAGACGACGACGTTGAACTACCTGTTGGAAGAAGCTTTCGACGAAGGACTGGTCTTAGGCGTCACCTCCACGGGCCGTGACGGAGAGAGCACCGACCTGGTGACGGGAACAGACAAGCCCAAGGTCTATCTGTTTACCGATACCATCGTCTCCGTGCCGGAAAAACTGTATGGAATGGCGGAAACGGGACTGGAGATCTTGGAAAGGACCGCCTACAGGACGGCCATGGGCAACGTGCTCATCTGCCGGGTTGCCGACAGCGGCTACGTTCAGGTCGCCGGTCCCGGAAGCATTCGGGCCCACAAGAAGCTCTGCGAGGACATGCTGGACTTCGGCGTGGATATGATCCTGATCGACGGGGCGATCGACAGAAAATCCATTGCGGCACCCGAGACTTCCGATGCCATCATCCTGGCCACCGGTGCAGTGATATCCCGCAGCCTCAAAGTGGTGGTGGAAGAAACCGTACACATCGTCTCTCTGTACCGGAGCGAACGATTGACAGACGAGCGGGCGCTTTCCGTACTGGCGGATTTCGAAGAGGAAGACTTCTGCGTGGCGGTGATCAACGACGCATACGATATGAACGTGCTGTCGGTGCGCACCGGCCTGGGCGCCGGGGCGCTTCTGAACGATGCCATCGACGAACACACGAAATATGTCTACCTATCCGGCGCTCTGACAGAAAGTATCATCGCCGGCATCGACCCCGGAAAGTTTCGGGGATTTACGATGATCCTGCCGGATCCCACCCGGATCTTCGTCGGTGCCGTCAAATGGCAGCAACTCAGAAAGAAAGGATTCCGGCTTCGCGTATTGCGCAACATCAAAATTGCCGCCGTTACCGTGAATCCGTTTGCTCCTTCGGGTTATGCTTTCGATCACCGGGAGCTCCGGGAAGCCATTGCCGGATCCCTGCCGGATGTTCCGGTGTTCGATGTGCGCATGGGAGGCTTTGGATCCGATGAGTAAGATGAATGGTAAAATGCTGGCCAATACCAAGACCCGAAACGAGACCGGGTTCGAAAAGATCCTTTCCGACGTGGAACTCTGCACGGCGTACGGCACGCAGCGCAAGAAACAGCTGAAACCGTTTCTGCCCGGGCAGGAAGACGCGCTGAACCGGGAATACGACCATACCGACATCCTGTGTGCTGCGATCGAAAACGATCCTGCGCGGATCGAGGAAATGATCGAGGCGCTCTGGCATGTGAAAGAGATCGGACTGACTCTTTCCCGCTCGCTGAGCCAGACGCTCTCCGTGGTGGAGCTTTTCGACATCAAGACTTTTCTGCTGCGCACCGCGGAGATCCGCGATCTGATGGAGAAGCTGACCGAAAACGTGCCAGAGGACTATCGGCTGCTGGATACCGGGGCGCTTCTGGATCGACTGGATCCCTCCGGTGAACGGATCGATACGTTTTACATTTACGACGCCTTCAGTCCGGAACTGTCCGATCTGCGCCGGGAGAAGCGACAATGCGAAGGGGACCTGCGAAAAGTGCAAAAGCAGATCCGTTCCCGACTGGAAGAGTGTCACGGATTCAGGATGACGCCCAAGTGCGAACTGTTGGTGCCGAAAGCCGATAAGACTTTGACTGAACTGGTTTCGGGGCTTTCCGAGCTGCGGAAGGCCGACGAAGATTACATGACGGTCACCTACACGCTTACGCCCAACGAAGAAATGGACAAGATCACCCGGCGAAGAGAAGATCTGCAAGCGCGGATCGAGGCTGTGGAAGAAGCGGTGTGCCGGCAGCTCACCGAAGAGGTGGCGGACCGGGAAAAACAACTCCGGCACAACTGCACGATCATCGGGAATCTGGACTTCGGTCTGGGGAAGGCCCGCTATGCCGCGGCGCGGCAGTGTGTCCGACCGGAAATCGTGTCGGAGCACGGAATCCTCATCGAAGAAGGACGGAATCTGGTGGTGGAAGAGATCCTGTCTGCCAAGAAAAAATCCTACTGCCCCGTCGACGTGGCACTGAACCCGGGCGTCACCGCGATCACCGGCGCAAATATGGGCGGAAAGACCATCTCCCTGAAAATGATGGGCCAGGTGGCTTTGCTTGCTCAATATGGTTTGTACGTTCCTTGCGGCAAAGCGCGCATCGGATTGTCAAACTACCTGCACATCCTGGTGGGCGACGGCCAAAATGTGCAGCGGGGCCTGTCCAGTTTCGGCAGTGAAATGGAAGAACTCCGGGAGATATTGGACAACGCTGTGGATCGGTCCCTGATCTTGATCGACGAGATCGCTTCGGGCACCAATCCCACCGAAGGCCTGGCTCTGACGAAAAGCTTTATCGGCTATTTCGCCGACAAGCCTTACATTACGGTGCTCACCACGCATTTCGACCATGCGACGGTGGGCGAACATATTGTAAACCTACAGGTCCGGGGGCTGTCGGGCGCCGATTTCGGTCGGCTGTATCGGGAGATTGCGCATGCCAATCGACGGGAGCGGATCGAGATCATCGCCAAGTACACCGATTACAGACTCATGCAGATCGACCGGCTGGACCAGGTTCCCCGGGAAGCGCTGAACATTGCGAAAATGCTGGGGGTATACCCGGAGATCATAGACGACGCAAAACGATATTTGGCATAATCCGGTCAACGGTTATCAATCAATCAACAGATTTCAAATAACGGATGAAGGAGAAAAAGGATGACGAGCAAATTGAACTTGGACCCGAAAGTCATCGACAGCGCAAGAGCTTCCGCAGCTCATATTGCCCAAAGTATGCAGGAGTTCATCGACAAGCATACGACGGTGTCGACAGAACGCACGATTCTGAGACTTTTAGGCGTCGACGGCATCGACGACGTGGAGCGGCCGTTGCCCAACGTGATCGTCGAGGCGGTGAAAGATGCGGGAGGGTTACCCCGGGGCGTGGCCTACTGGATCGGCAATGCGATCATTCAGACCGGGAAGAAACCCCAGGAGATCGCCGACGCCATCGGCCGCGGCGAATTGGATCTGATGAAACTGGAACAGGGCACTGCGGAAGATGCCGCCAAAGCCATTGAGCCCTACGTAAACGATGCGCTGCGAACGATTCGCGAGCAGACCGAAAAGAGAGAGGAATACCTGGCGACCATCGGCGAAGGCCGGAGACCGTACCTCTACGTAATCGTGGCTACCGGGAACATTTACGAAGATGTGATCCAGGCGCAGGCTGCAGCCCGTCAGGGCGCGGACATCATTGCCGTAATACGGACCACAGCCCAGTCTTTGCTGGATTATGTTCCCTATGGCCCTACCACCGAAGGCTTCGGCGGAACCTATGCCACCCAGGAAAATTTCCGGATCATGCGGAAGGCTCTGGACGAAGTGGGGGAAGAGATCGGACGGTATATTCGTTTGTGCAATTACTGTTCCGGTCTGTGTATGCCGGAGATCGCCGCCATGGGAGCCCTGGAACGGCTGGATGTGATGCTCAACGATGCGCTGTACGGTATCTTGTTCCGGGACATCAACATGCAGCGGACCATCATCGATCAGTATTTCTCGCGCGTGATCATCGGGTACTGCGGTATTATTTTCAACTCCGGCGAAGACAACTACCTGACCACGGACGATGCGATCGAATCTGCCCACACAGTATTGGCTTCTCAGTTGATGAACGAGCAGTTCGCCGTGCTGGCCAACATTCGGGAAGAGCAGATGGGTCTCGGCCATGCGTTTGAAATGGATCCGGACACGGAGAACGGTTTCCTGATGGAACTGGCGCAGGCACAGATGGCCAAGGAGATTTTCCCCAACGCTTCGCTCAAATATATGCCGCCGACGAAGTTCATGACCGGAAACATTTTCCGCGGACACATCCAGGACGCGCTATTCAATCTGATCGCCGTCTGGACCGGTCAGTCTCTGCAGCTTTTGGGCATGCTTACGGAAGCGCTGCATACGCCGCACCTTCACGACAGGATGCTGTCCATCGAGAATGCGAAATACATCTTTAACAACGCCAGGGATATTGGCGAAGAAGTGGAATTCAAAAAAGACGGAATGATCCAGAAGCGGGCGCAGAAAGTATTGAAAGATGCCGAAGAGCTCCTTCATCAGATCGATAAAGACGGATTGTTCCCCACCATCGAAGCCGGCAAATTCGCCGCAGTCAAACGGCCTCTGAACGGAGGAAAGGGACTGGAAGGCGTGTGCAAGAAAGATGCGGTATATTTCAATCCGTTTATCGAAAAAATGGTAGGAGGTGCCAAATAATGAGTCACCTGAATACGACTGCTACGAGCAAAGTGGATATCACGAAGGTCAAGCCTTACGGAGATACGTTGAACGACGGGATGGTTCAATTGAGTTTTACGCTGCCGGTTCCCGACGGCGAAGAAGCAAAGGAAGCCGCCCGGATCCTGGTCAAAAAAATGGGGCTGGATGAACCTTCGGTGGTCTATCACAAAGACCTGGGCATCGGCTATACGTACTTTGTCGTGTACGGCAAGTGCCAGCATACCGTAGACTTTTCCAACATTAAAGTGACGAAAGTGGAAGTCGACGTGATGGACCGGTTGGAATGCGAAAAATATATCGAAGACAACATCAAACGGTCCGTGATCATGGTAGGTGCTTCCACGGGATCGGACGCCCATACGGTAGGCATCGACGCCATCATGAACATGAAGGGGTTCCACGGCCATTTCGGTCTGGAACGTTATCACGGCATCGAGGCCATCAACATGGGCTCCCAGGTGCCCAACGAAGAGCTCATCGCCAAAGCCATCGAAGTGCACGCGGATGCGATCCTGATCTCTCAGACCGTCACCCAGAAGGACGTGCACATCAAAAACCTGACGAATATGGTGGAACTGTGCGAGGCGGAAGGGATCCGGGACAAGGTGCTGCTGCTCTGCGGCGGACCTCGTATTTCTCACGAATTGGCCCAGGAACTCGGATTCGATGCCGGCTTCGGCGCGGAGACCCACGCAGAAGACGTGGCTTCCTTCGTTCTGACGGAGCTGGTGGCCCGAAAGCGGGTATAATTACTATTGTTGTTTTTGCGGTGAGATGTGTTCACCGCAAAATGAAAGGAGAATCTTCTTGAAAAACAAAATCGTGACGGCGGCAGAAGCCGTGGCCGGCATCAAGGACGGCGACACTATTATGGTCAGTGGCTTTTTGGGCACCGGCTCTCCCGAGATTCTGTTGGACGCTCTTGTGGAAAAAGGCGTCAAACACCTGACTCTTATTGCGAACGACGGCGGTTTGCGGGCGGAATTTACCGGCACGACCGACAAAGGCGTAGCCAAACTGATCACGGCCGGCATGGTGGATCACATCATCGCATCTCATATCGGCATGAATCCCGATATCGGAAACGGCGCATTGGCCGGAACGATGAAGTACACGCTGTATCCCCAGGGAACCCTGGCGGAAAAGATCCGGGCGGCGGGTGCCGGCCTGGGCGGCGTACTCACACCCACCGGCGTGGGGACCATTGTGGCGGAAGGCAAGGAAACGCTGACCATCGAAGGCAAGGAGTATCTTTTGGAGCTGCCGCTTCACGCAGACTTTGCGCTCTGTCGGGCGGACTACTGCGATACGTTCGGAAATTTTGCCATGCTCAAAGCGACGAAAAATTTCAACCACGTGATGGCCATGGCCGCCGATACGGTGCTCCTGGCTTCGGAACAGGTATTTGAGATCGGCGAAAAGGATCCGGATTTTTATCAAGTCGCAGGAGTCTATATCGATTACATCGTGAAGGGAGAACAACCATGGCAGATATAAAAGCGAGGATTGCTGCGCGGGCAGCGAAGGAATTCAAGGACGGCTTCGTGGCGAATCTGGGCATCGGTCTCCCTACATTGGTGGCGAATTACCTGCCGGAGGACGTTCACATCGTGATTCACTCGGAAAACGGTTTCACAGGGCTGGGCAGCGTCGCGAATAAGGGCGAAGAAGACTATCGGGTCATCAATGCCGGCGGAGGCTGGGTTACGTATATGCCCTTTGCGAACTTCTTTGGATCGGAAGAAAGTTTTTCCATCATCCGCGGAGGGCATCTGGACGCCACGGTGCTGGGTGCGATGCAGGTGGACGAAGAAGGAAATCTGGCAAATTGGATCGTGCCGGGCAAGATGGTGGCCGGCATGGGCGGCGCCATGGATCTGGTGGTCGGCGCTAAGAAGGTGATCATCGCCATGCAGCACACGCAAAAGGGCGCTCCGAAGATCCTGAAAACATGTACGCTGCCCTTGACCGCACAGAAATGTGTCGACATGATCATCACGGAAATGTGCGTGATGGAATTCAAACCCGAAGGACTGACGCTCACGGAACTGCACCCGGATTTCACCGTGGAAGAGGTAAAGGCGGTGACGGAGGCGGATTTCATCGTGGCCGACGATCTGAAAGCAATGGAAGAAGACTAACCGTTTCTTGCAGGAGGACGATTTCGCCCTCCTGCGCATACGTGGGAACAGAGATGAAAAACATACTGGGAATTTTGGGCGGAATGGGGCCCCTGGCCTCTCAACTGCTGTACCGCAGGATCACGGAAAAGACGATGGCAGAGAAAGATCAGGACCACATCGACCTGGTCCTTCTGAGCCACGCCACCATGCCGGATCGGACCCAGGCCATCCTGAGCGGAGAAGACAGGGCGGTATACGACCTGCTGCTGCAGGATTGCAGAACGCTGGAATCTTTGGAATGCAAAGGGATCGCAGTGGCATGCAACACAGCGCACTACTTTATCCATCGTTTGGAAGAGCGACTGAGTATTCCGGTGATCAGCATGGTGCGGGAAGCGGCCGTTGAACTGGAGAAGAACCGTCCCGGCGGCCGAATCGGGATCTTGGCCACCGACGGGACGATTCAGACAGGTATTTATCAGGAAGCGCTCACCGCAAGGGGACTTGAATACTGGACGCCGGACGACGACAGCCAACAGGCGGTGATGCATCTGATATACGATTGCGTAAAAAAGGGAGAACCCTCCGACGCGGATTCGCTCAAAAGGATCGACGAAGCCCTTCGGATCGCGGACTGCACAGGCGCTCTGCTGGCCTGTACGGAACTGTCGGTGGTGGGACAGAAAGAGATGTTGAATGATTTCTATCTGGATCCTTTGGAGGTCTTGGCAGACCGGGCGATTGCTTTTATGGGGAAAAGAAGCAAGAACGCATAAAAAAAACCCGGTCTTTCGACCGGGTTTTCTTCGTTGGTATCGAACCGACTACTTGGCGGCCAGTTTCTTCTTGTCTTCGTACCAGATCACGAATTCGGGATCCACTTCGCCGATGCCCATGTAACGAGCTTTGTAGTCTTTCATCAGTTCCAGGAACTTCTTCATGAGGAACAGCATG
>Ga0116152_10000133_pt1 | contig 57622 bp, 53 predicted proteins | sample AD_UKC119_MetaG_FD_89894 | JGI IMG/M metagenome (GOLD analysis project Ga0116152, IMG submission 89894) | Active sludge microbial communities of municipal wastewater-treating anaerobic digesters from Hong Kong - AD_UKC119_MetaG | ecosystem: Engineered > Bioreactor > Anaerobic > Digestate...
AAAAACGGTCAGGGACACCGCCTTCTCTTTATGGACGTTGTTGATACGCTATCTCCAAAGGGGGAGGAAGGAGCACAATATTAGCAGATATTCATATGAGGCGGCCCTGATCAGCCCGGCCCTGGAGCACAGGTTGATGACGAAATAGTGTAGGGTTCACGACTCACCCGGTTGATTCCGCAGAGGACACCAGCGGCATGTCATTGAGTGTTTCTGCAATCAGAAACGCCAGCTCAAGCGCCTGGTCTGCATTCAGGCGCGGATCACACCGGGACTGGTAGCGCATCGCCAGTCCGGCATCCGTGACCTGATAGGCCCCCCCCACGCATTCCGTCACATCCTCACCGGTCATTTCCAGATGCACCCCCCCGGCAATACTGCCCTCGGCTTTGTGGATCAGGAAGAAATCACGCAACTCCGCCAGTACATGGTCGAAATTGCGGGTCTTGTAACCGGACTCACTGTTCACGGTATTACCGTGCATGGGATCGGAGCTCCAGATCACCCGATGCCCGGATGCCTGCACCCTGCGGATCAGCGCCGGCAAGCGCTCAGCAATCTGCCCCGCGCCGAAACGCGTGATCAGGGTAATGCGACCCGGCTCATTGGCCGGATTCAGGGTATCCAGCAACATCCGTATCTCGTCATGCTTTGCCCCCGGCCCGACTTTGATACCCAGCGGATTGCGAATGCCGCGCAGAAATTCCACATGGGCATGATCCGGCTGCCGGGTACGGTCGCCCAGCCACAGCATGTGTGCCGAACAGTCATACCATAGCCGATCCTGACCCTCCTGACGGGTCAGGGCTTCCTCATATGGCAGCAACAGGGCCTCATGCGAGGTGTACAGCGTGGTCTCGCGCAGATTGGCGGTATTTTCCGGGGTCACCCCACAGGCACGCATAAAGGCCAGTGCCTGATCAATCTGGCGTGCCATGTGCTCGTAGCGCTCATGCTGTTCCGACTGCGACACAAAGCCGAGATTCCAGCGGTGGACCTTCTGCAGGTCGGCAAACCCGCCCCCGGCAAAGGCACGCAGCAGATTCAGGGTCGAGGTGGACTGGTGATAGGCCCGGATCATGCGCTGTGGATCGGGCATCCGGCTGGTGGCATCAAAATCCAGCCCGTTGATAATATCACCGCGATAGCTGGGCAGGGTAACACCCGAACGGGTTTCAGTGGCAGCACTGCGCGGTTTGGCAAACTGCCCGGCAATACGCCCGACCTTGACCACCGGGCGACGGCTGGAAAAAGTCAGCACAATGGCCATCTGCAGCAGCACCCGAAAGGTATTCCGGATCGAACCGGCCTGAAAATCAACAAAACTTTCGGCACAATCCCCGCCCTGCAGCAAAAAGCGCTCCCCGCTGCCCACCCCGGTCAGGGCTGACTGCAAGGTGGCGATTTCCCCGGCAAACACCAGCGGCGGAAAGCGGGACAGGCTGGCACTGACAGCAGCCAGTGCAGCCTGATCCGGGTATTCAGGAACCTGAACAATGGGCTTGCTGCGCCAGGAATCCGGGGACCAGGGTTTCATGTATGACCTCAGAACGATGACTAAAGGCCGGGATTATACCCTGTCCCCGGTGCCTGCCTAAACGCCGAGTAACACCCCGGCGAAAAACTGCGTCAGGCGCGCATGATCATCCAGCGGCAAGACATCCGCAACATACTGATCCGGGCGCACAATGATAATGCAGCCCTGATCCCGATCAATGCCGCGCAGGGCATAAATGTCCCTGTCCTTGTGGCTGTCGACGCAGAACACCTTTTCATAATCCTTCAGGCCGTACCGACCCTTGCGCGGCTGCAGCAGCGGATGCATGCCATTCACGGCAACCTGCTGGTGATTCTGCTGGAAAATGGCACGTACATCGATCACGGCATCGATATCCGCGCCTGCCGGTGTATGACGGCGCAGGGGTGAGTTTTCATCATCCTGCAGGAAATCGCACAAAGCCCGGACCCGACAACCCGCCGCCATGGCCGGCTCGCTGCCGGCAAAGGCAAACACGTGCCAGCGCCCGTCCGCCGTGACACAGTGCCCCAGCTGCATGGGTTTGGCATCGGCCAGCCGGATGACCGGTGCGGAATGAAAACGCATGCCCAGTGTCTCTCCGCTGGCCAGTTGCTGGTGCTGTCCCTGCCCCACCAGTGTGGAAGGGTTATAGTGCGTGGCAACCCCGGCGGTGAAACGCCCGAACTGCATGAAGGTTTTCTGGAACGCTGCCGGATCGACCCCATCGGGATTATCTGCCGAACGTGGCTTGGCACTGAACATTTTCGAGAAATCCCGATCGAAATCAATCAGCTTCTTCGCCACATCCTGACGCTCGGCCGAGTAGGAACGCAGCAGTTTGGGTGCAGCCCGCCCGGTCAGCACATGCGCCAGTTTCCAGCCCAGGTTCCAAGTATCGTTCACGGAGGTATTCAGGCCCTGCCCCGCCTTGGGGCTATGGGTATGACAGGCATCACCGGCCAGAAAAACGCGCGGCAAACGTCCCGCTTCCGCATCATCAAACGCGGTGGTCAGGCGCTGGCCGATCTCGTACACACTCCACCAAGCGACTTCCTTCACCTCGACGGTATAAGGCTGCATAATGCGGTTGGCAGCTGCAATCAGGTAGTCAGCCGTCATGCTGTCATGGTCAATGCGCTGATTGTCCCTGAGCCTGTCCAGCTCGATGTAAAGGCGCACCATGTAGCCCCCTTCACGCGGGATAATCATCATGTTGCCTTCATTATTGGAATAAATCGCCACTTTCAGGCGAATATCCGGAAAGTCGGTGACGGCCAGCACATCCATCACCCCCCAAACCTGATTGATGGAATCCCCCACCAGCTCACGCCCAATCTGGCGACGCACGGTACTGCGGGCACCATCACAACCGACCACATAACGCGCCCGGACGGTTTCGGTTTCACTCATGTTCCGGGAATAGTTCACCACACGCTCAAACGTCAGCGTCACCGGGTAATCATCCGCCTCATGATCCACTTCCAGACTCAGCAGCTTGCGTGAGTAAAACGGTTCGACCCTGCCCGGCCCCTGACGCATAACGGTCAGAAAATGATCGTGCACTCGCGCCTGATTGATAATCACATGCGGCTGCTCCGACAGGTCATCTTCCACATCCTGAATCCGGCCACTGCGGGTGATATGAGACGGGGTTGCATCATCGGGACGCCAGAACCCGGTTTCCACCACCTGATAAGCCTCCTGGGCCACCTGATCGGCAAAGCCGTAAGCCTGAAACATTTCCATGGTGCGGCAGGCAATCCCGTCAGCCTGTCCCACCAGCAGGCGGTCATCCTTCTGTTCCACGATACAGGTGGAAATCCCGCCAAACTGGGCCAGCTGGGCTGCCAGATTCAGTCCCGCCGGTCCGCAGCCGACAATCAGGACATCCACCTGCGCCGGCAGCGGGCGCTTGAGCGGGGGGGGAACAACGCGGTCCAGTGGATCGCTGATGCGCGGGTCGCCGGCATTAAAACCATCAAGGTGAAATTGCATGATCATCCTCCTTTCTGTTGCAGTAGCCACCTACTTTAAACAAAACCAGTTATTTGTAAAAATAGGTTTTTGCCTCCAGACTGAAAGAATCTGAATAGATGAACCCGAATCTGTTGAAACAGCTGGCCATCATCGTGCGCCAAGGCTCCCTGAGCAGTGCATCAGAACAGCTTTACATCAGCCAGCCAACCCTGACACGCAGTATTCAGGTTCTGGAAGCACGGGTCGGTGCACCGGTCCTGAAACGCTCCCGCTACGGGGTGACACCGACCGAGATCGGTGCGCGACTGGCACAAATCGGCGAGCACATTCTGGCAGATGCGCAACACAGTGAAGAAATCATCCGGCAATGGCACAGCGGCTACCAGAGCGAGTTCACCATCGGCATTGATCCGTTATGGGAGTTCGCCACCGTTACCGCAATGACGGCAGGCTTGTTGGCAGACAGGCAGCATGTCTTTCACCTGCGCACCGGGTCGGCTGCAGCACAGATTGCCCTACTGCAGGAGGGGCAACTGGATTTCCTGCTTGCCCCGGCACACCTCAGTGTAGCCCAAGGCATGCTGGAGCGGCATATCCTGTTTCAGGACCGCTCCGGCGTCTTTGCCGGTCGGCGCTCGCCTCTGCCGGGCCGCAAGACGCCGGTCAGGGCCGAGGAGCTGGCGCAGATGGACTGGATGATCGCCGGTGCCAGTGCCGGTTTTCTGGATGAACAGGGCAGGCAGCCCACGCCGAAAGCGGCACGCATCAACTTTACCGGCGGCATCCGCAGCGTGATTCACCTGTTGCGCACCAGTGCCATGCTGGTACGCATGCCGGCCCGGCTGGCCCTGATGACCGGCGACATCCACCCGGAGCAGCTCATCACGGTTGTCGGTGAACAGGGACCGCGCCGGGATATTGCCCTGTGGTTCCGGGCCGGCACGGATGAACATCCGGAAATGCGCACGGTACGGAAACTGATCAGCCGGATTGTCAGGCAACTGGATCAGGAAACCCCGGATTTCGGGGTGCTCGCCCCGCACCCACCCGCCTGAGCACACTGCTGCATCGCTGTTTCAGGCCCGTCAACCCAAGCCTCGACAGGCATCAGGCAAAGCGGGTATCCAGCTGCTGCTGCCCCGGTGCCATGCGCAGGAAGCTGCCGCCTTCATGCCAGTCCCCGAGCACAATGCGCTGCACGTCCCGTCCATCAAGGCTGAAAGCATGAATGCCGGGACGGTGGGTGTGTCCATGAATCAGGCATTCCACCGCATGGGTACGCATGGCCTGTTCCACCGCCTGCTGATTCACGTCCATAATGGCCTCGGTCTTGGCCTTATTGTGTTCATGACTCTGCAGACGCAGCCGGCGGGCAGTTTCCAGCCGTTGCGGAATGCTCATGGCCAAGGCCTGCCGCTGCCATTCGGGATCACGAAACTGTCGCCGGGCCTGCTGATAGGCCTGGTCATCGGTACACAGCTGGTCGCCATGCATCAGCAGCACCGGGCGCTCATACAGGCTGATCACCTGTTCCTGCGGCAGCAGGGTGCAGCCGGCACGGGCGGCAAAAGCCGCGCCAATCAGAAAGTCGCGGTTGCCATGCTGGAAATACAGCGGCACACCGGAAGCGCTCAGGCGTTCCAGTGCCTCGACCACCGGCAATACGCCCTGCCCCGCCGGGCTGTCCAGCACATCATCGCCAATCCAGAACTCGAACACATCACCCAGCAGATAAAGCCCGTCAGCCCGGCCCCGGATATGTTCAAGAAATTCCAGCAACAACCGGGTACCGGCCGGACGCGCCGGGTCCAGATGCAGATCAGAAATAAACCAGGTACTCATGATGAAGACAAAAAGAAAACGTCAGTGCCCCAGAATCTGGCTCAGGAACAACTGGGTACGTTCACTCTGCGGGTTGTTGAAGAAGGACTCCGGATCATTTTCCTCAATGATCTGCCCGGCATCCATGAAGATCACGCGATTGGCAACCTCGCGTGCAAACCCCATTTCGTGGGTCACACAGATCATGGTCATGCCCTCCTGCGCCAGTTCAATCATGACATCCAGCACTTCCTTGATCATCTCGGGGTCCAGTGCCGAGGTCGGTTCGTCAAACAGCATCACCTTGGGTGACATGCACAGGGCGCGCGCAATCGCCACGCGCTGCTGCTGGCCACCGGAGAGCTGGCCCGGATACTTGCCGGCCTGATTCGGGATTTTCACCCGGCTCAGGTAATTCATGGCAATTTCCTCAGCATCCTTTTTGGCCATTTTGCGCACCCAGATCGGGGCCAGGGTACAGTTTTCCAGCACGGTCAGGTGTGGAAACAGGTTGAAATGCTGGAATACCATACCGATTTCACGGCGGATGGTATCGATATTCTTGAGGTCATCGGTCAGCTCAATGCCATCAACCTCGATCATCCCCTGCTGATGCTCCTCCAGCCGGTTGATACAGCGGATCATGGTGGATTTACCGGACCCGGACGGCCCGCAAACCACAATGCGCTCCCCCTTGAACACTTCCAGGTTGATGTCACGCAGCACATGGAACTGACCGTACCACTTCTGCATGTTGCGGATGCGGATGATGGCCTCGTCACTGACGTTCATTTCACTCATTTATCCATTCCTCGTGTCTAGCGCTGGTGTCCGGTGTGCAGTTTCCGCTCCAGATGCACGGAATAACGTGACATGCTGAAACAGAACACCCAGAACGTAACGGCACAAACCAGATAACCGGTGGCAGAAGTCACCGGCGTGGCCCAGGACGGGTCGGTAAAAGTCGACTGAACCATCCCCAGCAGGTCAAACAGGCCGATAATCAATACCAGGGTGGTGTCCTTGAACAGGCTGATGAAGGTATTGACGATCCCCGGAATCACGATTTTCAGTGCCTGCGGCAGAATGATCATGCGCATGCTCTGGTTGTAGGACAGCCCCAGTGCCGCTGCCCCCTCATACTGACCGGAGGGGATCGCCTGCAGCCCACCCCGAATGTTTTCGGCCATGTAGGCGGAAGAAAACAGCGCCACCCCGATCAGGGCACGCAGCAGCTTGTCAAAGTCCGTGCCCTCGGGCAGAAACAGCGGCAGCATCACCGAAGACATGAACAGCACGCTGATCAGCGGCACGCCACGCCAGAATTCGATGAAGGTAATGGACAGTATACGAAACAGCGGCAGGCTGGAACGGCGTCCCAGTGCCAGTACGATACCCAGCGGCAGGGAGGCGACAATCCCGGTCAGGGCCACCACCAGCGTCACCAGCAGACCACCCCAGAAGTCGGTCGGTACTTTCTCCAGCCCGTAATCAAGCGACATGACAAACATCACGATCGCAATGATCAGGAACAGCGCCCCGATCAGGCGCACCCCGCCCCCGAAGGCCAGCAGTATTTCACCCAGACCGCCACGCAGCCCCAGATGCCCGGCCAGCATCAGCACCACACCGGTCACGGCCATGGCGATCATGCCGGTCCGGCTCAGGTCGACATGCGCGCCTGTCAGCAGAATCAGGGCCACCAGTGGAAACACCGACAGCATCACCAGGCCCATAAAACGCCGTGCCGGTGCCTTGTCGACAATGATCCAGCCCAGACCGGCAGCCAGCAGGGCAAAGACCAGATTGGGCCGCCACAGCTCGCTTTCCGGATAACGCCCGTAGATAAACAGTTTGAGCTTGGCCTCGACATAGGGCCAGCAGGCCCCGACTTCGCCCGTGGCCACCCCGCCCTGTGCCGTCGTGGTACAGACACCGCGCTTGAGTCCCTCAGGGTCGCTCCACACCGCCTTGACAAAGGCAAAATCAATAATGCCCCATAAAGCGCTGAGGCCGTAGTACAGCAGCAGCAGTGTCAGCACCGCCATCAGCACGGAGCGCGTACCCGCCCCCAGGCTGCTGAAGTCGTTCATGGTGGACAGCACATGCCTGCGCAACCAGCCGCTGATCCCGGTATCGGATACCGGCGGTGGCAGAATCGGGGCGTCTTCGGTACGTAGATAGGAAACGTTTGCCATGCCTTGTTACCTCTCGACCAGACGAATACGGGCGTTGAACCAGTTCATGAACAGCGAAGTCAGCAGGCTCAGAATCAGGTACAGCATCATCATCATGAAAATCATCTCGATTTCCTGGCCAATCTGGTTCAGGGCGGTACCGGCGAAAACCGACACAATGTCGGGATAGGCAATGGCGACTGCCAGTGAGGAGTTCTTGGTCAGGTTGAGAAACTGTGAAGTCAGGGGCGGCACAATCACGCGCAGGGCCTGCGGAATGATCACCAGTCGTTGAGCCATGTTGCTGCTCAGGCCCAGTGCCTGACTGGCTTCCGTTTGTCCATGCGGGACGGCCAGAATGCCGGCACGCACGATTTCAGCAATAAAGGAAGCGGTATACAGCGACAGGGCCAGCCACAAACCGATGAACTCCGGTTTCAGCACCATCCCGGCATCGGCCTGATAACCACGTCGCAGAATCGGTCCGTCCTCCCTGAATACCGGCAGCTCCCAGCTCAGGGGCGCGCCCTGAACCCAGAACACGATCAGGGGAATGCCGATCAGCAACAGCAGATAAACCGGGACGGTCGGCGGCCTGCGTCCGGTGGCAAACTGCCTGGCCGTGGCAAAACGGGCATACAGCCAGCACCCCGCCAGTCCCAGCACAAACGCCAGGGCCACATAGCCGAATCCCTGTTCAAACAGGGGGGCCGGCAGGTACAGGCCGGACTTGTTGATCCCGCCCAGTCCCCCGAACAGGGACCAGCGTTCACGCAGCTCGGGCACGGCACGCAGGGCGAAGAAGTACCAGAAGAACAACTGCAGCAGCAGGGGGATATTGCGGAATATCTCCACATAGACCGTGGCTACCGTGCTGAAAATCCGGTTCTTCGACAAACGCATGACCCCGACCAGAAAGCCCAGCAGGGTCGCAGCAATAATACCCAGTATCGCCACAGTAATGGTGTTGATGGCACCGACCCAGAACACATCCAGGTAGGTGGATACACCCGGTGCATAATCCATCAGGCGCACACCCGGTGAATCCAGGATTTCAAAGCCGGCGCGCTGGGTTAAAAAATCAAAGCCGGACTTTTTGTCCAGCCGCTGCAGATTGCTGACCGTGTTATAGACAATCCAGCTGAAAAACCCCAGCAGACCCAGCAGTACCAGTGCCTGGAACAGCCAGCCCCGCCAAGTACTGTTATACAGAAATTTATTGATAATGGATGGTTGTCTGGCCGTATCTTCTTTCATGGCGGAGCACCGGTTTTCTGTGAAGAGGCACAAGCGGGAGAGCAGCTGCCGGACAGTCCATCCCGTACCGGCAGCAGGAGGTCAGGACATTACCTGACCGGTGGTGCATACTGGAGTCCGCCCTCGGTCCAGAGTGCGTTGACGCCGCGCTCCAGTTTCAGGGGCGTCTCGGGTCCGACATTACGGTCATAGATTTCACCGTAGTTGCCGACCAGTTTCACGATGTTGTACGCCCAGTCATCCCCCAGGCCGATACCTTCACCGAACTTGCTGTCGTCCTTGCCCAGAAAGCGCTTGATTTCCGGGTTTTCCGAATTGGCCATTTCATCCACATTGGCGGAAGTAATACCGAACTCCTCGGCATTCAGCAGTGCAAAATAGGTCCAGCGCCCGATATTGAACCACTGGTCATCACCCTGACGCACGAGCGGTCCCAGCGGCTCCTTGGAAATGATTTCCGGCAATACCATGTGATCATCCGGATTGGCCAGTTTCAGGCGCTCGGCAGCCACTCCGGAACGGTCGGTGGTGTACACGTCACAACGTCCTGCACCGTAGGCCGCAATCACCTCGTCCGACTTCTCGAAGGCCACCAGCTCAAAACTCATGTTATGGGTTTTGAAATAGTCGGTGATGTTGAGTTCGGTGGTTGTGCCGGTATTGACACAGATTTTGGCCCCGTCCAGTTCCTTGGCGGACTTGGCTCCCAGTGAATTGGGAACCATCATGCCCTGACCGTCGTAATAGGTCACACCGACGAAATTCAGGCCCAGCTGGGTATCGCGGGTCATGCTCCAGGTGGTGTTGCGTGACAGCACGTCAATCTCACCGGAGGACAGCGCAGTAAAACGCTCCTTGGCAGACAGGGGGGTGAAACGGACTTTTTCAGCATCACCGAAAATGGCCGCAGCCAGCGCACGGCAGTAATCCACATCCAGTCCGGTCCAGTTTCCCTTGTCGTCCGGATTGGAAAAACCCGGCAACCCCTGACTCACACCGCATTGAAGATACCCCTTCTCCTTGACTGTCTCCAGCGTTGTTGCCGCTTGCGCAGAAGCGGTGAACGCAACGGCAGCCAACCCCAACAGAACTTTTTTGAGTTTCATTCTTGACTCTCCCAGTAAAATAGACGGACGGAAACGCCCCCTGCAGCAACAGAGGTGAGGCTAAGCTACCTCAAAGGCCAACCCAGTCTACAAAGAGGCGATACAGCTGGTCAAGTCAAGACTTGACAGAAAACCATACACTGCCCGGCGCTCCCCCTGTTCCGGGGAATTATTTTAATATCATTCAGATAAGTGGCAGCATACCGGTTTTTCCGTATATTCATCCGGCCACGGTACAGGCCGCCCTGCCCATTCCGGTCCTGCCTTCCCATAGTGCGGACCGGGCAGAAAAAGTGCGGATCACCACCCGGGCACAAAAATACCGGAATACCCCGGTAAAATCATTTTCATGAAAAAATATTGAAATACATGGCAGAAAAGTTTTTTCAGGCCGGCGAATTACGGCTGGCTGCCGAAGCGATGGGGTCAGTCAGCCATGCACAAATTCAGGGCACCTGAAACCGGTACCATCCTGACAGAAATGACAAAATTTTTTTATGGGGGTATCTATAAGCCGGCAAATTACCGGCGAATCAAACCGATTCCGGAATTTTACCACCCGATAATGGCGGCAGCTGGCACTCATCAAATATCCGGTACTCGCAGCGCTGGCAGCGCTGGTGATCCAGGGCCACCGTGGTGATCTTGTGGATGGCCTCCTTCTTTTCTTCAAAGAAGTACTGCAGTCCGACATGCTCGTCAAAGTGTACCTTGTGGATAAACTCGTTGACCCTGGGTTTGAGTTCGGCAAAGTAAAGGCCGCCGCCCTTTTCCCGCAGGCGGTCAGACTCCTGCTCCAGCATTTCCGCCCCGGTCAGGTCAATGAAATTGACACCGGTTCCCACAATCAGGATGTGCCGGATTCGCTGCTTTTCACTGATATGGTTCAGCTGTGACTGAATATGATTGGAGGAGCCGAAATAAATCGACATGTCGATGCGGATAATCTTGAACTGCGGGCATTCCTGCAGGTGCGCCGCTTCAGATTCACGCACCAGTGAACGCTTGCCGGAATCCGGATCACGATCCGGGGCCAGGCTGACCACATCCGGGATCGATGTCCGGGCCAGAAACAGGACCAGAGACAGCAGTACCCCGAAATAAATCGCAAACTCCAGATCAAAGAACAGGGTGGCGAAAAAGGTGGTCAGCAGAATGCTGGTTTCGGCCTTGCTGGTCTCCAGCACTTTTTTGATATTGGAAAAATTAATCAGGTTCCAGGCTACCAGCAGAATGATCCCGCCCATGGCGGCAATCGGCAGGTAGGCAGTCAGCGGAGCCACCAGCAGAATGATCAGGGCCAGCAGCACGGCAGCGAAAATGGCCGACATCGGGGTTCTGGCTCCGGAGGTGTAGTTGACCCCGGAACGGGTAAAGGAACCGGAACCGGCATAGCTGGAGAAAAAGCTGCCCACCACATTGGAGAGTCCCTGGCCGAAAAACTCCTGATTGCCGTCAATACGCTGATGGGATTTGGCCGCAATGGCCCGGCTGATGGATACCGCCTCGATCAGCCCCAGCAGGGCAACGGCAAAAGCCTGCGGTGCCAGCATGCGGATCGTGCTCAGGGAAAAGTCGGGCTGTGACAGCGGCGGCAGGTGGGCCGGAATCTCGCCCACGTAAATAATGCCGCGCTCCTCACCGCCCAACAGCAGCGATACCGACCCCCCGACAATCAGCCCCAGCAGCATGTTGGGAATCCGTGGCAGGAGTTTCTTGAGGATAAAAGCCGTAGCCAGTGTGATCATGGCAACGGCAAGCACAAACAGGTTGGCATTCGGCAATTCGTTCAGGATGGTCAGCCAGGTATGCAGAAAGGAATCGCCCCGCGGAACATCAATCCCGAGTACATACTTGATCTGACTGGTGGCAATCAGGATGGCGGCACCGGCAGTGAACCCCACCACCACCGTATGGGATACAAAGTTAACCAGCACCCCCATGCGTGCCAGCGCAAAACCGAGCTGATATACGCCGGCCAGAAAGGTCATGGTCAGGGCCAGCTGGATATATTGTGGCGAGCCGGGTTCGGCATGATTGCTCAGGGCGGAGAACACCACAATGGAAATCGCCGTGGTCGGCCCGGAAATCAGGTGCAGGGAGGAACCGAACAGGGCAGCCACCACCGGCGTTACCATGGCGGTATAAAGACCGTATTCGGGGGGCAGACCGGCAATGGTGGCGAAAGCCACACCCTGGGGCAACACGATGACGGCACCGGTCAAACCGGCCAGCAGATCGGCCTTGAGGGTATTGCGGTTAATCAGCCGAAACCAGTCCACAAACGGGAAGAAAAAATGGATTAGCGAATTCATGGATTCTTGAGAAAATTGGTTTTTATTGCCGGTAAGCCAACTGATGAAACATCAGTATACGCTTATTTGCTTATTTATACAGGGAAGCCCGGTAAAAAGCAGCCGATTTATCAGCCTTTCCCCCAAACGGGATAGTAGCAGGCAGGGGCTTGCTGAAAGCGGAATACCGCCGCATCGGGTAAGGATAGGCCAACCCGGCAATATTTGCACAGAACCGGAAATGAGGATTTATCGGTTTTATCAGTGCCCCGGGAGAATCCGGAAATTCTGCTGGTTAATGGGACCGTTTTGCCTTATAACTGCGCAGCTGCCTGTACGAGTATCCGAATGCCGAAACAATCCCTGCCGGATGAGAACCTGTTAAAGCGTCTTGCCGATGCACTGTATCAACAGGGCTACCTTGTGCTGTGCGATGCCCTGCCCCTGTCCCTGATCAGGGCTTTGCAGGCCCGGATACGGGTGCTGGATGATGCGGCATTCCATCTGGCCGGTATCGGGCGCGAGCAGGATTATCGCCGGGTAAAACGGGTGCGCAGTGACCGGATTCACTGGCTGGATGACAATGATCCGGGTACCGGTGATTATTTCGTGTGGATGGAGGCGCTGCGTCTGGGCCTGAACCGTGCCCTGTTTCTGGGCCTGTTTGATTATGAATGCCATTTTGCCTGGTATCCGCAGGGTGCGCGTTATCAGACCCATATCGATGCCTTCCGGGGCAACAGCAACCGCAGGCTCTCAACCGTGCTGTACCTGAATCCGGACTGGCAGGACGGGGATGGCGGCGAGCTGGTGGTTCATGCACCCCGACCGGAGCAGGCTGCCCGGCTGCCCGGTCTGGCCCTGCCCGCCACGGGCACCGAACTGGTCCGTGTCCAGCCGCTGGCGGGTACGCTGGTGGTCTTTCTCAGCGAGGTGTTTCCGCATGAGGTGCTGCCGGTTCACAAACCGCGCTACAGCGTGACCGGCTGGTTCCGGATCAACAACTCCAGCACACAGCAGGCCGACCCGCCGGCTTGAGCACCAGAAAAATCAGGCTTATTTGCCAAATCCGCCACAGCCCCCCATATTCATGCCCATTGAATGCATCAGACCGGAGTATCGAGTATCCATGCCAGCTTTTGACACCGCCGAAGTCCTCAGTGTCCGACACTGGAACCCGCATCTGTTCAGCTTCCGCACCACCCGTGCCGACAGCCTGCGTTTCCGCAATGGTGAGTTCATCATGATCGGGCTGGAGGGTGACGAGCGTCCCGTCATGCGGGCCTACAGTATCGCCAGCCCCAATCATGAAACGTTTCTGGAGTTTTTCAGCATCAAGGTACCCGACGGCCAGCTCACCTCCCGCTTGCAGAACCTGCAGGCCGGCAACCGTATCCTGATCAGCCGCAAGCCGACCGGCACACTGGTCGCGGATGACCTCAGGCCCGGCAGGCACCTGTTCCTGCTCGGCACCGGCACCGGGCTGGCCCCGTTCCTGAGCATTGTGCAGGACCCGGAAATCTACGAGCGCTTTGAGCGGGTGATCCTGTTTCACGGGGTGCGTTTCCGCAGTGACCTCGCCTATGAAGACTGGCTGCGCCATGAATTGCCCCGGCACGAATACCTGGGCGAGACGATTCGGAACCAGCTCAGTTATTATCCCAGTGTCACACGCGAAGATTATCCGAATCAGGGCCGGATCACCGACCTGATCCGCAGTGGCCAGCTGTGCCGGGACCTGGGCCTGCCGCCCCTGAACCCGCAAACCGATCGCCTGATGCTGTGCGGCAGCCCGACCATGCTGGCCGATACCCGTGAACGGCTGGACAGCATGGGTTTTGAGGCCAGTCCCAGGCGCGGTATCGCCGGTGACTATGTTATTGAGCGGGCGTTTGTGGAAAGCTGAAACAGCCTGATACAATGTAACACTTATTTTTCAAGCTGTTACTACAGTTTTACGGTTAACGTTACTTAAGAACCCTCACCCGAAGGCATACACTGAAGCCTGATATTGATTCTCCTTGGGTGGTACCGGCCATCCGGGCTTGTCTGGAGTCCGGGTGGCCTGTTTGATGGACTCGCATGAAAACCGGGAGCAACTTGACCCCGGTATTCATTCCTGCATCGAAACCTTCCTGCCCGCTTATTCCGCCCCGGATATCTGCTTCAGGTAGGCAACCAGCACCTTGATTTCAGTCGGATTCAGGCGTGATGACCATGCCGGCATCTGCCGCTGAATCCCGTTGGAAATCACGGTCTTGATCGCCGTCAGGTTCTTTTCCTCCGACTGGCGCGGTGATACACCCGCCACCGTCCAGATTTTATCGGTCGGGTTGGCAGCCCCCTGGGAGTACATGCCGGTGGCATCCTTGGTATGGCAGTAATAGCAGCCTCCGGTTTCCCCGTTGAAGATCAGCTCGCCCTGGGAAGCCTGAGCCGGATCTGCCGCCAGCCCGGACAGGCTCAGGACATAATTGGCCACCTGATCCAGCTGCTGGTCATTGAAGGTTTCCCGGAATGCCGGCATGAAGCCGTTACGCCCGTGCACAATGGTGTATTCAATCTGCTCGGGTGCGCTGCCCCACAGCCAGTCATCATCCACCAGATTGGGAAACAGGCCCGGAACCCCCTGACCACCGGCCTGATGACAAGCCGCGCAGTAGTCCCCGAAAATACCCCTGCCATAGGAACGCACAAACGCGCTCATGTCACTGTTTTCCACAATCTGCTCATACGGAGCGGCAGCAACCTTGGCCAGATACTCCTGCTGGCGCATGGCGGTAGGCCCGGTCTGCAGCTCGCTGGCCAGCAGGGCACGGGTATTCCAGTGTGTGGTTTTCTCCTCGCCGGCATCCGTCTTGTAGCTGATGGAATTGCCGACGCCCCTGGTATAAGAGCCAAAGAATGGCCAAGACGGATAGATGATCCAGTAGACGAATGCAAACACGAAGGTGGCATAGAAAGTCCACAACCACCAGCGCGGCAGCGGATTGTTGAACTCCTGCAGATCATCATCCCACACGTGTCCGGTGGTTTCTGCGCCAGTCAGCGGATCTTTTACGGGTTTTGCCATAACTCATTTTCCTGCTTGTTGCTCTTGCCGTCCGGCAGTGGTGCTGTCACTGCTGCCGGACGGCGGCTGTTCTTCCTCGTCCAGAAACGGGACATAACGATAGGACTCCAGCCGCTCACTGCGCTCACGGCTGGCGTACACGTACAGCAGAATGCCGATGAAGGTGAAGAAGAAGATCAGCAGGGCCAGCACCTTGCTGTTCCCCATGTCCGTCACCCACAACCAGCCCTGTACCAACATGTCCATGCTCATGTCTCCGCTTCAGCGTGCCTGGATGAAATGGTCTTCATCAAACTTCTTGAAGTCCACCAGGGTACCCAGCATCTGCAGGTAAGCCACCAGGGCATCCATTTCGGTCAGGCGGGCGGGATCACCATCATAATTACCCCTTTCGGCCTGGGCAATCAGGTTGGCTTCGGCCTGATTGATGTCAAGCAGGGGAGCCACATCGGGGCCGAAGGTTTTCAGGTTCCCCGTCACGGCGCTTCCATCTTCCGCCGTTCCGCCCTCATATTCCAGCTGGCTCATGGAATACGGCACGCCAACCCGTTTCAGGGCCAGCATGCGCTCCTGAATATCGGCGTATTTGAGCGGCTGCTGCTGCAGCCAGGGGTAGTTGGGCATGATCGATTCCGGCACCACCGAACGTGGTGCCATCAGATGCGCCACATGCCACTCGTTCGAGTACTTGCCACCCACGCGGGCCAGATCAGGCCCGGTACGCTTGGAACCCCACTGGAACGGGTGATCGTATCTGGACTCCGCTGCCAGCGAGTAATGGCCGTAGCGCAGGTCCTCATCCCGGAACGGACGGATCATCTGGGAATGGCAGGTATAGCAGCCTTCCCGGAGATAGATGTCACGTCCGCGCAATTCCAGCGGGGTATAGGGGCGCACCATTTCCAGACCGGTCTCGGGATCATTCACCTGCTCCACCGTATCATCGATGTAATGCAGGGGTACAATTTCGACCAGACCGCCAATGCTGATGGCCACCAGGGTCAGAATCACCAGCAGGGCCGAACTGGTTTCAATACTTTCGTGCTTGAACATAATATTCCTCTCCCTCAGGCCGTCCGGGCAACATCAGCGTCAGCAACAGGAGCCTCTGCAGCAGCGGCCTGCTCCTGATGCGCCCGGCGAATGGTCATCCAGACATTCCAGGCCATGATGAACATGCCACTGAGGAAGAACAGGCCACCCACAGCACGGGTCACATACGGAATGTGCATGAAGGTCACGGTTTCAATGAAGGTGTAGGCCAGATTGCCGTACTCATCAAAGGCCCGCAACATCAGACCCTGACCGATCCCGGCAATCCACATGGCGGTGATGTAGAGGATGATGCCCAGGGTTGCCAGGAAGAAGTGCACGAACACCAGCCGTTCACTGTAAAGCCGGGTATGCCAGAGCTTCGGAATCAGGTGATAGAACGAGCCGATGGAAATCATCGCCACCCAGCCCAGTGCACCGGAATGCACATGCCCGACCGTCCAGTCGGTATAGTGCGACAGGGCATTGACGCTCTTGAGCGACATCATCGGGCCTTCAAAGGTGGACATGCCGTAGAAGGACAGGGCCGTGATCATGAACATCATGATCGGATCGGTACGCAGCTTGTCCCAGGCACCGGACAGGGTCATGATGCCGTTGATCATCCCGCCCCAGGACGGCATCAGCAGCAGAATGGAGAACACGGCAGCCAGTGATGAAGTCCAGTCCGGAATGGCCGTCCAGTGCAGGTGATGGGTACCGACCCACATGTACATGAAGCTCAGGGCCCAGAAGTGCACGATGGACAGGCGATAGGAATAGATCGGGCGTCCGGCCTGCTTGGGCACGAAGTAATACATCATCCCCAGAAAGGCAGCGGTCAGGAAGAACCCAACGGCATTATGACCGTACCACCACTGGGTCATGGCATCCTGAACCCCGGAGAACAGGGAATAGGACTGGGCTCCGGTGAAACTGACGGGAACCGCCAGATTGTTGAAGATGTGCAGCAGGGCAGTGGCCAGGATAAAGGCCATGAAGAACCAGTTGGCCACATAGATGTGGGGCTGGTTGCGGCGCACCAGCGTCACCAGGAAAATCAGGAAATAAATCACCCATACCACCGCAATGGCAATATCCACATACCATTCCGGCTCGGCATATTCACGCCCCTGGGTAATCCCGAACATATAGCCGATACCGGCCACCAGCAGGGCAATATTCCAGCCCCAGAAGGTAAACTCCGGCCAGAACCTGCCGCCGGCCAGCCGTACCTGACAGGTACGCTGCACCACATAATAGGACGTGGCGAACAGGGCATTCCCCCCGAAGCCGAAGATAACCCCACTGGTATGGACCGGGCGCAGACGGCCAAACGTGATTTGGGCAATATCAAAATTCAGGAATGGCCAGGCAAGTTCGGATGCGATGTAAACACCCGTCAACATGGCCAGTACGCCCCAGATAATCGACACTATCGTAAATTTCTTTACAATATCGTAGTTGTATTGCTCCAGCGGAGCAGCCGCAACGTGAGCCATTTGCAATCCTCAGAACAGTGCAGACTTGAATTCGTGAAAATGATAACGCAAGCGAGTATTTAAGAAAACAGTGATATTCCAATAAGCAGAAACTTAGTTTTCTGCATTGACCAAAGTCAAACAAGCAGGAATATCCAGATCATAACAGCATTGGCAATGGCAAGGGAAACGGCAGCCGACCCCATATCCTTGGCACGCCCCGAAAGCAGATGACGTTCAGGGCCGGTACGGTCGACCACAGCCTCGATCGCCGAGTTCAGCAATTCCACCACCATAACCAGCAGGACACTCCCGATCATGAGCACCTTTTCAACACTTCCCTGCCCCAGCCACAACGCCAGCGGTACCGCAAGCAGCAAAACCCAGCTTTCCTGCCGAAAGGCTTCCTCGTGCTGATAAGCAGCCCGGAATCCCTGCCCGGAATACTGCATCGCCTTGACCAGGCGTTTCAACCCCGTATTGCCGCTACCGGCCATAAAGCCTCCCTGCTGACAGACAAGGCCGACATTCTGCCCATTGTGCAATACGCAAACAAGTTAAAACCGCCCGACCTGGCAAGAATTAAGCCAATACCAGGTCAGTCCGGGTAAAAACAGCTCAGGCCGACAGGGACTGCAAAACCTCGGCCACCGAGGCTTCAATGGCAGGCAGATCAGGAATAAAGCAGACCAGCTGGGCGATGCGTACCTGTCGGGCAACATAGGGACAACGCTGGGTGTTACCGCTGTAATCATCACGCAGGCTGTCCTCGCCAATCTCGACGGTCTGCAGCCCGCCCTGTACCTGCAGAGCCAGAAACGGCAGTTCATCCGCACCGGACACGGCATGCAGGATCAGGCAGTTACTGCTGGTCTGCAGCACGCCGTCGCCCAGCATGCACAGGGACTCCAGCGAAACAACCGGAACCTGACGCTCCCGCCAGCCCAGCCAGCCCAGAATGCCGGGCAGCCCGGATGACTCCAGCTGCTCCACCGTCACCAGCTCGGCCATCAGGTTGCGTGGCAGGATCAGGCTGCCATGCTGCAGGCGGAATACCGCACATTTGATCTGGGGACGTTCTTTGGTATTTTTCATGTGGCATCTGCCGTTTGACGTTGACGCAGGTGACGCTGGATATGAGCCAGCAGCACCGGGTTCTGATAGGGTTTGCCCAGGAAATCACTGGCACCCAGCTGGCGCGCATGTTCCTGGTGTTTCTCCGCCGTGCGTGAACTGATCATGATGACCGGCAGCGTTTTCCAGCGTTCTTCACGGCGCACCGCACTCAGCACTTCAAAACCGTCCATGCGCGGCATCTCGATATCCAGCAGCAGCAGGTCAGGCTCAAAATGATTGAGCTTTTCCAGCGCTTCCAGCCCGTCCTTGGCCGACTCCACCTTGAAGCGTTCGGAAATCAGGAATTTCTCCGTCACCTTGCGCACCGTGATGGAATCATCCACCACCAGAATATGCGGCTGCTCATGCCGACGCCGGACCTGCACCGAGCGGCTTTGTGCTCTGGAAAGTCCGGGCATCCTGCCGGACTGGACGCGCCGTACCAGCTCCTGCATTTCCGGCAGCAGCACCACCTGTCCATCCGAACTGATGGTGGCTGCAGAATAAAAGCGGCAGGACCGGAACAGGGCCCCCAGTGAATGCAGCAGCACATCCCGACGCCCGCCGATCGCCTCGACCAGCCAGGCGATGTTATGCTCGCCGATGCGTGAGAACACCACCGGATAAACCCGGTCATCGGCCAGCGCCAGGGGTTGTTCATGCCCCAGCGCCTGCCCCAGATCATACAGCGGCCAGTTTTCATTGCTGCGCAGGACCGGATTGTCACGCCGTCCCAGATGCTCACGGATTTTTGCGGCATCCAGACGCTCCAGCCCCTGCACGATCCCGAGCGGCAGGGCATAGGTCTGCTGCTGCAGCGAGACGAACAGGACCGGATTGGCGGTCATGGTGAACGGCAGGCGGATGGTGAATGCCGCACCCTGCCCCTTGACCGAATCGATCTGCAGTGCCCCGCCCAGCGCCTTGACCTCGGCATTCACCACATCCATGCCCACGCCCCTGCCGGACAGCTGATTCACGCTGCCGCTGGTACTGAAACCGGAATGCAGAATCAGGCGCAGGGTCTCCTGCCTGCCGGGCTTTTCATCCGCTCCGATCAGGCCCAGCTCCAGCGCCTTGGCCCGTAACTGCTCAGGGTCCAGGCCACGACCATCATCACTGATCTCGAACACCACCTCGGTTTCAGCCCGGAACACGCGCAGGCGGATGGTTCCGGCAGGCTGCTTCCCGGCACCGCTGCGCACCTGCGGCAACTCGATACCGTGTGCCACCGAGTTGCGCAGCAAATGCTCGATCGGTGCGGTCATGCGCTGCAGCAGGTGCCGGTCAAGCTTCAGGGTTTCGCCTTCGATTGCCAGCTCCAGCTGCTTGTCAAGCTCCGTGGCAGACTGGCGCACAATCCGGCGCAGTCGCGGCACAATCAGTGCCACTTCCACCAGACGGGTATCCATCAGGTCCTGATGCAGGTTACGGCTGATCTGGTGGCTTTCCTTGTTGGCCTGCACACCGACCCGTAACTGCTGCCCCAGATCCCCTTCAATATTAACCAGATCATTCAAGCTCTCGGCCAGGGCACGGGACAAACGCTGGATTTCCGAATACTGGTCCATTTCCAGTGCATCAAAACTGCTGTCCTGCGCTTTCTGGCGCTCAGCCCGATAGCCGGCATGAATCTGGGCCTCGGTTTCCAGCTCCAGGGCCCGCAGCAGCTGACGCAGGCGTGCAACCGTGCGCCCGAATTCACCCACATCCTCGGTCATGACCTGCAGGCGCTCCGTCATGTTGTTGTGGTACATGTTCAGCGAGTTGGAAGCCTCGATCACCCGGTCCAGCATCGCGGCAGGCAGGCGAATCTGCTCCTGGGCAGCCAGTGCCGCCAGACTGTCAGGCTCGGCCAGTGCCGCACCGGCATGATCTTCATCAGCGTGTCCGGACAGTATCGACAGGGGCGGCAGGCTGTCCATCTGCTCGGCCAGCAGCCGTTCCAGCAGGCTGCCATGGGTTTCCGCTCCGGCGTGAACCTGCAGGCGATCATCCTCCACGCCATCAACCCCGGCCTCGGCGTCATCCATCCGGTCAGCGGCTTTATCCGCCGATGCGCTGCTCCCGCCCTGCAGGTAATGCTCGGCCAGCTGACTGACCCGGTCGACATGTGTCTGCAGACGCTCCAGCACCGTCACGTCACCCCGGCCCTGCGGGCGTCCCAGCTGGACCAGCAGGTCTTCGGCCTGATGCGACTCATTCCCGAGATCCAGCCACTGGGCCATGCGCGCACTGCCCTTCAGGGTGTGCAGGTCACGCTCCAGCGAGCGGCGCACTTCATCATCGCTCAGGTCAGCGGTCAGCAACTGCATGTTCCGGTCAATCGAGCGCAACTGCTCGGGCAGCTCCTCCCGGAACAGCTCCCGAATGATGCGGCTTTCCTCCAGTTCCTCATCCCCGGCACCGGCCTGCAGCACGGGAACCGGTGCAGGCAGCGGCAGGGTCCGGAACTGGCTGGCAGGTACCGGCCTGCCAACCACCACTCTGGGTTCTGCTTCAGGCTTTTCCTGTGCAGCAGCGCCGGAAACGGCAGGTGGCTGTGCCGATCCGGACGATACGGGGGCCACGGCGGCTCCGGTACTTTCGGCGGCCAGCGGTTGCTCCGGTGCCGCCATGAAAGCCTCCACCCGCTCAATCTGCTGCTTTACCCCGGCATCAGCCGTCTCTGCCGCAAGAAAATAGTCCAGCCGGCGTTGCAGGTAGCGCACCGCCCGGCCCAGCAGCGTGGTAACCCCGTCATTGGCAGAAATGCCACCTTCCAGCACCCGATTGAGCAGGTTCTCGTGTGCCCAGGCATAATCCCCCAGCGCCAGAGCCCCGGCCATGCGTCCGCTGCCCTTGCAGGTGTGCCAGGCCCGGCGGATGTCGGTCAGCAGGGACCGGTTGTCTCGCTGCTGTGTCCACTGTGGTACCCACTCCTGCAGGCTGGTGCTGATTTCGGTGATTTCCTCCACGAAAATATCGTAAATTTCCTCCCCCAGATTGGCACGCAGACGCTCCGGACCGGGTGTCTCCGCCTCCAGCGCCTCCGTGGGTGCAGTATCCGTATCCAGTGAAGTCGGGGGGGAAGCAGGAGGCGCAGGAGGTGCCATCGGGGCTGCCGGTGTTGCACCGGAGACAGCTGGCGCAGTTGGCCGGTGTTGTGCTGCCATATCCGCCACCCTGGCAGGCGCTGCAGCCACACCCGGTGTTTCCGTGACCAGCCAGTCAGTCAGGGGGGGTTCTGCATGCTCATCTGCCACCGCTGCCGCCGGCACCGGGCTGAGCCAGTCTTCCACCCGGCCCGACACACCGCTATCCGCCTCAGGCAGGCCGGTATCCGGCGTATCCGCAACCGGTTCCGGAAGGGCACTGAGAAAATCGGTATCAAAGTCGGCAGCGGCAGGCGTATCGGTCTCATCCGCACCGGGCGACCCGATTTCAGGCAGCCCGGAAAGCAGCTCAAAACCGGGCATTGGCTCATCGGCCCCGGTCCCGACAGCCATCGTATCGGGCAGTTCCTCCTCAACCGCCAGTACCGCAAACGCCAGTCCATCATTCAGGGAAGCCAGCTCCTCGGCAGTGGAGCCGGCCATCAGATCCGTATCAACCCCGGCATCAATATCCAGGCTCAGCGCATCAGCATCCGCCACATGGCTGTCGAGCTGCTGCAGGCGTGAATCAAAATCACTCAACCAGCCTTCAACAACGGACTCCTCACCCGATGCAGCAGGCCGGTCTGAATCTGCTGACGCGCTTTTTTTTTATTTTCAATCAGTTCCGTCAGAGCTGCCATGTCAATGCCAGCCAGCAGTTCCAGTTTGGTATGACCATCCAGCTCCCGCAGCTTGTCATACGCCATCTCCATCAGCGGCAGGTGATCCTGACTCTGGAGCATGCAGGATAATGAGGCTTCCAGCAGGGTGAGAATATCCGCCAGACAGCTCATTTCCCGATCTTCGGGGACGCGGTGCCGGGACAGCAGGTCATCCTGGACAAACATCCGGCTTCCGGCCGTGAGCGGTTCCAGCTCTGCACAGTCGAGCACGTCCAGAGTGCCATGCAGGCGGCGCAGCAGCTTGCTGGCCTCATCCAGATGAGTGAACCCGGTACTGTCCTTATGGAAGGCAGTCAGCTCGGTCTGCAGCTTCCTGACATCCGCCAGCATGGAGCGCACCACCTCACGGGTCGCCATCGAATTTTCCAGACTGCCGGCATCGGACAGGAAAATTTCCTCGCTGCGGTCATAGCCGGTTTCACCATACTCCCTGAGCAGGGTTTCCAGTTTCAGGTAATGCTCGCTGTTGCGCTGCAGCATGGGCAGGTCCGGCACATCACCGGCATCAGCCAGCGCAGCCTGACTTCGGGCCAGATCATCCGTCAGGCTGGAAGCCAGCCCCAGGCCCAGCATGCCGAGGGTCTGGGCCATGCTGGCCGTTTTGCCGGCGACCTCCCTGAGTATCTGAACCGCATTCGGATGCCCCGGCAGACTCTCAACCTGCGACATCAGCAGGCTGAGCTCATCCAGCATGGAGCCGGAAATGGCCTGCCACAACTCACGTCCGGGCATGGTGTAATACTGGCGCAGTTCCGTGAGGGTCTCGCCCTTGGGCAGGTACATGTCCAGATGGTAAGCCGCCTTGACTGCCCCCAGTGTGCCTTCGGACGAATCTGCCAGCCCCACGTAGTACAGCAGGTTTTTCAGCAGCTCATCCGGTACCGCCTGGTTGTAGGCTTCCTCGCCCATCTCGCGGAAACGGCGGATTTCACGCTCCATGCGCCCCAGCAGCACCTTGACAGCAGCACTGTGTTCAAGACTGCCCTGCTCCAGGGCCTGCAGCAGGGCAGCAGTCACCCACCACAGTGAGCGCAGGCGCATGATCCGGTTCATGACCAGCATATTAGCCGTCACTTTACGGGCCGAGCGCAGATGAACCTCGGGCTGTTCATTCCTGAACCAGCCCAGCAGGCTGGCCTGCATGAAATGGCGCAGGCGTTTCAGGGCTTCCTGACGCTTGTCTTCATCCAGTGCCACATAACGGTCGGTACCGATCTGGCGATTGGTGATGGCTCCTTCATCCGGCAGGAAGACCAGATGCTCCGAGAGCAGTTCGGCACCACGGGTGGCTCGCAGGTTGTTCAGTACCGGCAGCAGGATCACCGGGAGATCGGCATACCCTTCCGACAGATGACGCAGGTAATCACTGAGCTGGGTCAGGCCGTCCGCACAGGCCTGACAGGCGGCTTCCCAGTCATCCACCTTGTCCTGGCGCAGTGCATCCATGAGTAATACGACCTCACGGTTGAGCATGTAGGCACCATCCGCATCCAGCAGATCCAGCACCCCCAGTGTCCCCCTGGCCTTCTCCTGGGCATTGGCCAGTGCATCGGAATCACTGCTGTTACCGGAATAGGCGGCAAACGACTGCCGGGCACCTTCCAGCAACTTCTCGGTTTCCTCCAGCACCCAACCGACACGGCTGGAGAGGTTAGACTTGTCAGAAATCATGATGTTATCTCCCAACCTCAAACAACCGCAGGAGCCCGGCCGCACCCAGGCCCGGACACCCCGCCAGCATCCCCATGGACAGAGAGGTCTTCATTATTGTATTTGTTATTTTCAAATCAGAAATCATTATCAATCCTGGCAATCGTAAAGTCCGCAATGGAACGGCGCAACTCGGCTGAAGTCTCATTCAGGCTGGAGACCAGATTATGGGTCTCCTTGCCGTACTGTTCGGTCTGCATGGTCACTTCCTGTATCGACTGCATGGCACGCGTCACCCGATTGGCAACCGCAGCCTGCTTCACGGATGCATCGGAAATATTGGCGATCAGGCGTGCCAGACTGGTGGAAACCTCTTCCACCTCATCCAGTGCCTTTCCGGCAGATTCGGCATTGCGTGAACTGGCCACCACCCCGGCGATCGTCTGCTCCATGGAAGCAATGGCCTCCTGGGTATCGTTCTGAATCGCCCGCACCAGTACGTCGATCTTGCGACTGGCCTCGGACGAACGCTGGGCCAGCTGCTGTACCTCATCGGTCACACGCTCGAAACTGCGTCCATTACTGCTGCCGGAGGTCTGAATCGAGGCATTCAGGGCCAAGATATTGGTCTGCTCGGAAATATCATTCATCAGGCGCACAATATCACCCACTTCCTGCGAACTCTCGCCCAAACGCTTGATACGCTTGGATGTGGCCTGAATCTTTTCGCGCACGGCCAGCATGTCACTGATGGCGCTGCGCACGGTACAGGCTCCCGCATGCGAAATCTCCAGCGACTTGCGTGCCACTTCGGTTGAGGTAGTGGCATTGCGCGATACCCGCTGAATCGACTGCATCATGGCCGCAATGGCGGAGGAAGCCACCGAAATCTCGTCTGACTGACGCACGCTGGCCTCGGACAGCTGGGATATGCGGGCATCAGCCACCTGGGAATAACGCGTCAGGCGGCTGGAAGTATCGTCAATCTTGATCACCAGCTCACGCAGGGCATCCACGGCATAGTTCACGGAGTCAGCAATCGCACCGGTAATATTCTCGGATACGGTGGTACGGATGGTCAGGTCCCCTTCCGCCAGCGTGCTCATTTCATCCAGCAGGTGCAGGATGGATTCCTCCTGCTTCTGCTCTTCTTCGTGCCAGATACGCTGCTGCTGGGCAAAGCGAAAAAACAGGTAGACCACCCACAGGGCGTTGATCAGGACCAGAAAGCTGACCCAGAAAGCAGCCATGCGCAACTGCTCACCCCCAAACCAGGCAGTTCCCCATCCCAGCAGCACAAAGACGGCCACTACTCCAAGCAGCAGCAGGCTCATGGGCAGCCAGATCATCTTGCCACTCAGCGGACGGTTTAAAAATTCCTGGGTCATGGTCATGGTCATGAAAAAATCATCAAACAAACATTTATGGTTTTTACTATTGCGTTTTCAGACTTCAATTCAGCTCGTCTCATCCATTACCGGCTTTCCATGCCGCTCCAGCATCCGTACCAGCTTTTTCAGCTGCAATACCGGCAGTACCTGCCCTTCAATCGCTATTTTCTGATCCGAAAATCCGAGCCAGTCATCACCCCCGGTCTTTGAGGCCGACTTGTCCACCCGGTCTGACCAAACATGCCGGATGCCCAGCAGCTCTTCCACCATCAGGCCAAACCATTCTTTCTCTCCCTGCACCACCAGAATCCGGGCAGTCTGGTAAGACAGAATATCTTTTTCCTGGCCGAAAAACAGCATGGCCGCATCCACTACATTCAGTAATTTCCCCCGGAAATAACCAATGCCCAGAATCCATGGCTCGACCTCCTTGACCGCAGCCAGATTATCTTGGGCCAGAATTTCCTCAATCACATCCTGCGAAATGGCACAGGTCCGTCCTGCCACCGTTACCACCAGTACGGAACGCGCTGCCAGCCCGTTCTGCTCCGAACGGTCCAGCTGCCTGCGCTTTTCGCGCAACAGGGCCAGCCCTGCCAGCAATTCATAGGGGCTGCTCATGCCAGGCGTTTCCGTTGATATGCTTTTCCACCACCTCCAGCAACTGCCGGACCTTGACCGGTTTGACCAGATATTCCCTGGCCCCCTGACGCATGGCCCAAAGGCGGTCGGTCTGGGCGGATTTGGAGCTGCAAACGATGATCGGAATGTCACGGGTCTGTTCGTTGCGGCTCAACTGGCGCGTGGCCTGAAACCCGTTCAGCAGCGGCATGACCACATCCATGAGGATCAGGTCGGGCTGATAGGACTGGGCCACCTCAATACCTTCCTGGCCATTGCAGGCGGTACTGACCTTGTACCCGTGACGCTCAAGCACGGCTTTGAGTACCCGTGTCTCCGTCAGTGAGTCATCAATTATCAGCACATGTTTTGCCACAACGGCTTACCCCTGTGATGCACCGGTGGCCAGGGCTTCACCGGCCTGGTCTTCGGATTGACGGTGTTCCAGGACATGAGCCTGAATCGCTGACAGCAGATCCTGACGGGTAAACGGTTTGGTCAGGTACTTGTCCGAGCCGGCAAGGCGGCCACGGGCCAGATCAAACAGGCCGTCCTTGCTGGAAAGCATGATGACGGGAATATCCCGGTAATTGCGGTTGGCCTTGATCAGCGCACAGGTCTGGTAGCCATCCAGCCGGGGCATCATGATGTCGATAAACACCACGTCCGGCTTGAAAGCAGCAATGATCGGCAGGGCCTCAAAACCATCGGATGCCGTTGTAACCCAGCAGTCATACTCCGACAGCAAAGCCTCCGCCGTACGCAGAATGGTTTTGCTGTCATCAACGATCAGTACTTTCAGACCGGACAAGTCGGGGGGAGAGGAAACGTTGTTTTGATCTGACGTGTTCACGCGTATCGCTCTTTGTTTTTGTAATTATAACAGGGGAGGGATCAATCCCGGCGGCCCCTACCTTGAGAAGTAAGCACGATGGCTGGCAAACAAACACCAGCACTCCGAACCCAGGCAGATAGTTGTTTACCAGTCGGTTGTTATTTATGCCTGAAGACTCAGCATACAAATTTCCCGACCTGAATGCTAGGCGATCAGACGAAAAGCCGATTCTGACGGATCAACGAGGCGCAGCCAGGTGATTTCGGGCGCACAGTTACGGCGTATCGGCAAACCGGTGGAACCCAGCCCCCGGCTGGTGTAGACCCAGCTCTGGTTAACCCGGTACAGGCCCTGCACATACTTTTTACCCAGATGGGGGCGTATGAACGGCTTGCCGGGAGAAACCTGTATCTGGCCGCCATGGGTATGGCCGGAAAGCTGCAGGGAGATTCGGGTATCCCGGGCATACCAGTCGATCATATCCGGCTCATGTGCCAGCAGGATCACCGGAATATCGCCGCGCAACCGGTCCAGCGTGGCGGTAATATCAGGCTGGCCCAGCCAGCCATCATCAATGCCGGCCAGATGCAGGCGGTGATGACCGGCCTGCAGGTCCAGCCCCTGATTGCGCAGTACCCGGATACCGAAACGCTCGAAGGTCTCGGTGATCAGGACTTCATCGGTCTTGATGTCATGATTGCCCAGCACGGCGAAAATGCCGTACCGGGCGTCAAGTCTGGCCAACGCCGGCACCAGATCCAGAATGTCCTGCTCATCGTGCCAGACATAATCCCCGGTCAGCACCACCAGGTCCGGCTGCAGCGCATTGGCGCGGATCACGGCACGCTCAATGTGCTCCAGCTGGGTAAACGGACGCAGGTGCATGTCCGTCAGCTGGACGATGGTGAACCCTTCAAATGCCGCTGGCAGGCCATGAACCGGAATTTCCCGGTATTCCTCAACCAGCCAGCGGATTTCATTACGGCGCACGGCATGGCGGTCATCATGGAAATAATCCAGCCTGCCGATACGGTTAAGCACTTTCTGGGGCGTTTTTGTTGCCAGCCTTATCATTATTGATTCACTACATCCCGAATGGAAATTGTTTGTTGAAAATCGGGGCACTCTCCCGGATCTGGACAAATGCAGCGGCATAAGCCTTGAGCAGTTCCAGATTCCAGTCCAGCCGCTCCCGATACAGGAGATCAGCCTCGGTCTCGGCGGGGCCGTCATTGAGCACGGACTCGACATTACGAATGATCAGGTGCTCGGGCATGTAACAGATGCGGTTGTTTTTATAGCTATTCATGCGCAATTCAGAAACCGGATAAGTACCACCTATGGATGATGACACGGCAATGATTAATGCGGGCTTATGCGCCAGCTCACCGCTCCCCCATAACAGCATGAAATTCTTGAGGCCGGACGGGATCTGGCCATGCCACTCCGGCACCACAATGACAAAGCCGTCGCTGGCCTTGAGCCGGGCCGACAGGGGCTCAAGCAGTACCTTCCAGCGCTCCTCGCCGGCCCAGATGCCCTCATCCCAGAATGGCAACGGATTACCCGCCAGGGAAAACAGGTCTGTTTCCAGCCCCATCGCCTGCAGGCGGGCTTCCGTAAAACGCGCTACTTTTTCACTCTGCGAAACCTTGCGATGGCTGCCACTGATAACGGTTATTCTCATACAATGCTTGTCCTGTACTCAAAACACCATTATCTTGCAGGCCACTCCCTACAGGCAAATAACCCGCGTCCAAAGTACCGTGTTATCTCCGTTATGTACCAGAATCGCGGCATGTGCATGCATAAAGCCTCAATGGGCCTTGCCGCGTGCCAGGGCAAACAGCTCCATGCCGATATAGGCCAGCCCGCCGGCAATCAGCCCGATCAGCATATTGGCCAGCGTCGGCAGTATGGCATTGATGAAGGACTGCAGAGCAGGCAGGGTACCGGAATGGTGCGGATGCAGAAGTTCACCCAGTGCAGGGATACCGTGCGCCAGAATGCCGCCCCCCACCAGAAACATGGCCAGCGTCCCGACAATGCCCAGCAGCTTCATCAGCAAGGGAGCAAACCACAGCAACCCGCGCCCCAGCGTGCGTTTGAAGCCGGCCCAGCCCGAGTCACCCCGGTCACGGGACAGGTACAGACCGGCATCATCCAGCTTGACAATACCGGCTACAAAGCCATAAACCCCTATCGTCATCAGTACCGCAATCAGGCTCACCACCAGCGCCTGCATGGCAAATGACTGCCCCTGCACCGTACCCAGTGCAATCACGATGATTTCAGCCGACAGGATAAAGTCGGTACGAATCGCCCCCCTGATCTTGTCGCGCTCGAACGCCACGATATCAACACTCGGGTCCTTGATGGCCCTGACCCGCTCGTCGTGGTCGTGCTGATCCTCCGCCTGTGGGCGGTGGAACAGCCAGTGGGCGATTTTCTCAAAGCCCTCAAAACACAGGTATATCCCTCCCAGCATCAACAGCGGGGTAATCAGCCAGGGCAGAAAGGCACTGATGGCCAATGCCGCCGGGACCAGAATCAGCTTGTTGACAAAGGAACCCTTGGCCACAGCCCAGACCACCGGCAACTCCCGGTCGGCATTCACGCCGGACACCTGCTCGGCATTCACCGCCAGATCATCTCCCAGAACACCGGCCGTTTTCTTGACTGCCACCTTGGTCATGACAGATACATCATCCAGCAATGTTGCTATATCATCCAGCAAAGCCAGCAGGTTGGCTGCAGCCATGCGCACCTCCTTGAAAAAAATCAGAATTGTCAGTCAGAACCCTGCTTATGATACCTGGATATTTTCGTGTGACTGTACTGCGCGTGGCCAGGCATTGATGACCGCGTGAATCAGTGTTGCCAGCGGGATGGCGAAAAACACTCCCCACACTCCCCAGATGGCTCCGAACACCAGTACCGCAGTGATAATGGCCGCCGGATGCAGGTTCACCATGCCGGAAAACAGCAGGGGCACCAGCAGATTGCCATCCAGGAACTGGATCACGCCATACACAATCAGCACCCAGATAAAATTGGAATCGTATCCCCATTGAAAATAGGCCACGATGGCAATCGGCAAGGTAACCACCGCCGCCCCGACATAAGGAATCAGTACCGAAATCCCGACCAGAAACGACAGCAGCACCGAATATTCCAGGTCCATCCACAGGAAGGAGATGAAAGTCACTACCCAGGCAATCAGGATTTCCAGAAACTTGCCACGGACATAGCTGGCAATCTTGCTGTTGACCTCCTGCCAGACCTCGCTCACCAGCCGGTTGTCACGCGGCATGAAGCTGCCGAACCAGCCCATGATCAACCCCTTGTCCTTGAGGAAGAAAAACACCAGCAGGGGAACCACCACCAGATACACCATGAAGGCAATCAGGTCAAAAACCGAAGACAGCGAAAAAGTCAGTACCTGCTGGGATACCAGGGTGGCCTGGGCACGAATGGCGGCCAGAATTTCCAGCACCACGGCTTCAGAAATAATATTGGGATAAAGCTCCGGCAACAGCATCAGCAGGTTCTGCCCGGCTGACAGCATGCCCGGAATCTCCAGCACAAACTGGGTGGTCTGCTTCAGCAGCAGGGGAGCCAGCACCAGCAGAATCAGCAGCAACAGCAGCAGAAACAGGCTGAATACGCACAGCACGGCAATAAAACGCGGAATTCGGAACGAGCGCAGAAAATCCACCCCCCCGTCCAGCAGGTAGGCGATCACCACCGCTGCCAGCAGGGGAGCCAGAATATTGCCCGCAAACACCACAATGGCCAAGCCCAGCAGCAGCAGCAGCGCCAGCAGGGCAACCTGGGGATTGGAAAAATGCTGCCTGTACCAGTCGTTCAGCAACTTGATCATGAAACGGGCAACTCCACCGGATGGTTATTGGTCTTTTTCAAGTTCTACCTTGAGCTGCTGGTACTGACCGGCAAACAGTGCTTCCAGTTCATCGATAATCTCTGCAGCGGCACGCCCCTTGATGACATGCTCCGACATCAGGCCGGAGGTCTGGTGCAACAGCCGCTCCTTTTCCAGCATGGGATAAGTGGTACTCAGACGCCGGATGGCCTTGACCACACTTTCCTGAGGGGGACGGGGAATATCCAGCGGTTGCGTCAGGCCGGCATCCACCAGCGGAGCAACCGGGCTGGCTGCCAGAAACTCGGCAAAACGCAGCAGTGTCGCACGATCCTGCTCCGGCATCTGACGAAACAGGCGACGCAGCCGCTTCTCGTCAGCCGGAACAGAATGGTTTGAAACTGGCAACATGGTGCTTCCCCGAAAATGGGGATAATTCTACCGATGTTGGAAGCCGAAGCAAAACCCTGATTGGCCCGTTGTGGTTACTCATCAGCGGCGGCAACAGCCCTCTTGCAGTAATTGCGTGCAAATTCAAGCAGTTCTTCCATGGCCGGCACCTTGAACTTCTGACGCTGACGCACAAAAGAGAAATCACGTGACAGGGCCGGCTCCAGTGGAATCGACACCAGCGAACCGAGTTTCAGCTCTTTGGTAATACTGGCACTCGACACGATGGCCAGCCCCATACCCGCCTCCACAGCTCCCTTCACCGCCTCCGGACTGCCCAGCTCCAGACAGCCATTCAGGGCATGTTTGTCCACTCCCTGGTTCTGCATGTAATCAATCGTCACTTCACGGGTGCCCGAACCTTCTTCACGACAGATGAAGGGGTATTTCATCAGCTCACGGGTCGAGACTTTTTCCAGTGCCGCCAGTTCATGCCCCGGTGGCACAATCGCCACCAGTTCATCGGAACGGCAGACCTCGACCAGCAGGTTTTTGTTGGTAACGGGTCCTTCAACCACCCCCAGGTCGATAACATTGTTTTCCACCATGGAAACAATGCCTTCGGTATTGGAAACCCGCAAGCGCAGACGCACATCCACATTCTTGCTCTTGAAATCACCCAGCAAGGCCGGCAGCATGTACTCGGAAATCGTGGTGCTGGCGCCGATGGTGAGGGAACCGCTGATGTCGTCGGTCATTTCCCGAATGGCATTCTCCATTTCACCATACAGTTCAAAAATCTTTTCAGCATACTCAAAGACAATCTGTCCGGCCTCGGTCAGCGACACCCGATTGTGCGTGCGGTCAAAAAGCCGGGTATCAAACTGGTCTTCAAGCTGACGGATCTGGAATGTTACGGCGGGCTGGGTCATGTGGAGGACCTCGGCAGCCTTGGTAAAACTCAGCAAGCGGGCTACTGCGTGGAAGACCTGCAATCTTCTGTCTGACATGTGTAACTATTCTCCTTGTATTGACACTCAATGTCCGGGGTCAAGATGAAGTGTCATCCTCACTATGAACCCGGACAAACCTTCCGGTCATCCATTACCTGATATTAACGCTTAATTCGTCGATAAAAAATACTAGACCAAAAAAAATCTATTATTATCCATCGCCCGGTTCACTCATAGAATAGGACAATTCAGGCAAAACATAAGGAGAATATGCCCCTGTCTCCCGGCTTTTCAGGACCAACGGGTGAAAACGGGGAACCGGCATCATTCACCGGGGGATTTACCCGGTTTCGGGCGTTTATGCGGGACCAGCGGGTCATCATCATCCATCAGGATGCGCCAGGCCGGCCCCTCCAGATCATCGTACTGGCCACTCCGGACCGTATAAACAAATGCTATTACCACAACAATCATGACGCCGATGGCAATCGGTATCAACATGAACAGTGCTTCCATCTCGACTCAAACCTCATGCGAAATCAGGTAAAACCGGCCTGTGCCATTCAGCCATTCCGCAGACGCAGGGCATTGGCCACCACCAGCAGGGAGCTGGCCGACATGCCAAGAGCCGCCATCCAGGGCGGCAGCATGCCACTGGCGGCCAGCGGAATCGCCAACAGATTATAACCCAGCGCCCAGAACAGGTTCTGGCGGATCACCCCCTGCATGCGCCGCGCCAGCCGGATGGCGGTCGGCAGCAGACTCAGGTTCTCCGACAGCAGAATCATGTCGGCACTGGCCTGGGCCAGCTGGGCCCCCTGCCCCATGGCCAGCGAGACCTGAGCCTGAGCCAGTACCGGTGCATCATTCACCCCATCGCCGACCATGGCCACCACCGCCCCCTGCTCCTGCAGGGTACGCACAAACGCCAGCTTGGTATCCGGCAACTGGCGCGCATGGAATGACGGGATATCGAGGGCTTGAGCCAACTGCACCACAGCCGCTTCATTATCCCCGCTCAGCAGGTGCACACCCACGCCCAGCTGCTGCAGCTCCCGAACCACGGCCCCGGCCTCCTCTCTGGCCCGGTCCTGCAGATAGAATGTCGCCAGCCACTGCTGCCGGCTCCCCAGAAAAACAGCAGTAGCCCCCGGTACCGCCGACTCGGCAGCCGACACATCCATCCCTGCACCCGCCAGTGCTGCAACAAAATCCCGTGTTCCCAGACGCAGCGCTTGCCCCTGATATTCCCCCTCGACCCCCTGCCCCGGTTGTGATACCAGAGCACTCAGCTTCACGGGCTCCGGCCCGAAAGCCAGCAAGGCACGCGCCAGCGGATGCTCGGAAGCCTGCTCCAGCCCGGCAGCCAGATTGCGCAGCTGCAGCGCATCCTGCCCCTCCGCCACCTTGATCGCCGTGACCACCAGCTCCCCCCGGGTCAGGGTGCCGGTCTTGTCAAACACCAGCTGATCCGCCCGTGCCAGGGTTTCCAGCGCATGACCGCGTGTTGTCAGCACTCCCAGAGCCGTCAGGCGTCCGGTCGCCACGGTGATCGCCGCCGGCGTCGCCAGCGACAGGGCACAGGGACAGGTGACCACCAGTACCGACAGGGTGATCCAGAACGCCTGCTCCGGATCATGGAAATGCCACCAGCCATACACCGCCGCCGCCAGCAACAGGATAAAAAGGACAAACCAGGACGCCACCCTGTCTGCCAGACGGGCCAGGGCGGGTTTTTCAGCCTGGGCACGATCCAGCAGGCGCGTGATACCGGCCAGTACGGTATCCGCCCCCACCCGCTCCAGCCGCAGGCGCAGCGGGCTGTCCATATTCAGGGTTCCCCCCACAACCGCATCACCGGGCTGTTTCAGGCGTGGCAGGCTTTCCCCGGTCAGCAGCGCCTCATTGACATGACTTACCCCTTCCAGCACCGTGCCGTCTGCCGGTACGGTCTCCCCCGGTTTGACCAGCACCTGATCACCCGGCTCCAGCTCGGCCACGGCCACGACTTCCTGCTGCCCGCCCCGGATACGGCTGGCACTGGCCGGCAGCAGCTTGACCAGCGCCTCGGCTACCTGACCGGCCTTGTGGCGCGCCTGCATTTCCAGATAGCGTCCGCTGAGCAGAAAGAAACTGAACATGCTGACCGAATCGAAATAAACCTCGCCACTGCCGCTGACAGTGGCCCAGACACTGGCCAGATAGGCCCCGCCCAGGGCCAGTGCCACCGGTACATCCATACCGGGGCGTAAACGGCGCAGATCACGCCAGGCCCCCTGAAAAAACGGCCAGTCGGCATAAAACACCACCGGCGTGACCATGATCAGGCTGACCCAGCGCAGAAACTGGCGCATTCCGGCCTCCATGTCGGAAGCTGCACCGATATAAAGTGCCGCCGCCATCATCATGACCTGCATCATGCCCAGCCCCGCCACGGCAATACGGCGCAGGGCCGCTGATTTCTCCCGCTGCTGCAGGCTTTCCATACGCCCCGGATCAAAAGGATGCGCCCGATAACCGATGGCAGCGATGGCGGCCAGCACCTCACTGAGCTGAATACGGCGGTTATCCCACTGGAGTGTGGCGCGGTGGGTGCTGTAATTGACCCGGAACGCCAGTACGCCGGGCAGCTGCTGCACATGGTGCTCATTGAGCCACACGCAGGCGGCACACACGATGCCCTCCAGAATCAGGGCGGCTTCACGCACATCCTGATCATGATGGCGTACAAAACTGCGCTGCATCAGCCCGGAATCATAAACCCTGAGCTGCTTCAACTCCTCGGGCACCAGCGCTGCAGCACGCTGGCTGTCACGGGTACGCAGCCGGTAGAAGTCCAGCAGGTCATTATCCACGATGGCCTGGGCCACGGCCTGACAACCGACACAGCACAGGGTCTGCGCCTGCCCGTCGATCGTGACGGTGTAATGGCTGCCGGCGGGCACCGGCAGGCCGCAATGAAAACAGGCTGCTGCTCCGGGTACGGCCTCCCCGTGCTCCTCATTCACGCCGGCCATGACTCAGCCGCCGATACCGATACGGGTTCCAGCCTTGATCTCGTGAGTTTCCTGCCCACGCATAACGGTAATGACCACGGTCCAGTTGCCGGGGGCATCCAGGGTCACCCGGCCCTGATACAGTCCCGGCTGCTGCTCGGCCAGTGCCATGGACTGATCCTGACGCTGATCGGAGGGACGCAGAAAACGGGCCGCCACCTCGGCATCACGAATCACCTGACCGTCAGCATCCGCCACCTGCAGCTGCAGCACGGCTTCCTGCCCGGCCAGCGGCTCCCGTTCCCAGCTGCCCCGGACCTGCCAGCCCCGTTCGCGCTGGGCCTCCAGCTGCAGCAGGTGCTGGTTGAACTGGGCATATTTTTCATGAAAGTTGTGGGGCACGGCTCCCGGAAATGCCGAACTCGGCACCCGGCCACTGCGCGGCTCGGGCAGGAAACGGGCCATAAAGTCGCTGCTGGCCCCCTGGCTAGCCAAGGTGATGATAATGGAATCAACAACAGCCAGTACCAGAAAGAATCCGACAATCGTCGCCGGAGCCCAGTGCAGCCGGCGGCGCGGTGCTGCTGCGGCCTGCCCGGCTTCTGTACCCGCCGAATGGGCGAGCTGCCGCTCCGGATCACGACTGGTGATGATGCCAAGGCCGTAGGCCGTCATGGCCAGAAAGGCAAAATGGATGGCAAACACATCAATACCGGGCCAGAACAGCAATGCCAGCGGAATATAAATCCCGAGTGCAGCCAGTGCCGTCAGCAGACTCGCCAGGCGACTGCCAAGCCGCACCCCCCGGTAGAGCACAAAGAACAGCAGCAGGCTGGCACCAACCCCGCCCCCCAGCGACCACAACAAACCGACATTTTGCATAACCAGATAGTCCTCAGGGGCCAATGAACTGGGCCGGAATCAGCACCGGCTCACGGGTTTCACCAGCCAGCGGTTCCAGCAGGAAATGGAAATCATGATTCCCGGCGGCAACGGCGGCATTCATTTTCACCCGGACCAACAATCGCAGGCTGGAATCCGGTTCAACCGCCAGATCGCTGCCATCCAGATGCCCGAGGTCCAGTACGGCCTGATCAAGCCCCTGCAGGCTCAGGCGGTAACGCCCGGCAGTCAGGGTCTTGTTGTTGATCTTGACTTCATAGCTGTTCTGGATATGGCCATCCGACAGCGTGACAAACAGCGGGTTGCGCACCTGCTGGGCATTCGCCTCCAGCAACACGGTATGGCCGAGGCTCCAGAGCAGATAAAGCGCAGCCAGCAGGGTGGCAACGCCGTAACCCACGGTACGCAGCTTGAAAAACCGGGTCTTGCCACCACCCAGCTCGTTTTCCGAAGAATAGCGGATCAGGCCGCGCTCCCAGCCCTGCTTGTCCATAATGCTGTCACAGGCATCAATGCACAGGGCGCAGTGGATGCAGTTGATCTGCAGGCCGTTACGAATGTCGATGCCGGTTGGACAAACCTGCACACACAGCCCGCAGTCAATGCAGTCACCATGGCCCTGTTCCTTGCGCACGGCCCGGTCGCGCAGCCCTTTGCCGACCTTGGCCCGGCCATTCCCGCCCTCTCCCCGGTTGTAGTCATACGCCACCACCAGGGTATCACGGTCAAACATGACACTCTGGAAACGGGAATAGGGACAGATGTGCAGACAGACAAACTCGCGGATCCAGGCGGCGGCCAGATAGGTAGTCGCCATCAGCAGGAAGGTGGTGACATAGGCTGCCGTATTGGCCTGCCCGGTGAAAAAGTCATGCACCAGCGTGGGGGCATCAGCCCAGTAAAGGGTAAAGGTCAGCCCGGTCCAGAACGCCAGCAGCAGCCACAGAATGTGAGTCAGTCCGAGCTTGAGTACCTTTTCTCCGCCCCAGGGGGCCTTGCCAAGGCGAATGCGGGCTACCTGATCCCCCTGAACCAGCCGTTCAATCCAGCGGAAAGCATCAGTCCACAGGGTCTGGAAACAGAAATAACCGCAGAACACCCGCCCCAGCAGGGTGGTGATAAAAAACAGCAGCACAGCCGCCAGAAACAGGAAAGCCGTCAGCCAGAATACATCCTGCGGGTACATGACCAGATCAAACAGGTAGTAACGGCGCTGGTTGATGTCGAACAGTATCGCCTGATCCACACCGTTCCCCCGCTCCCAGCGCAGCCAGGGCAGCAGAAAGTAGACGAAGTAGGCCAGTACCATGATACCGGTCTTCAGGTTGCGGAAGCGCCCCCGGATGGAGCGGGGCTGAATCATGTGACGAGGCTGGATAATCTGTACAGTGCTCATGCTGGAACCGGTTTCAAACCACGGATGAAAGTGCGAGTTATTGCACGGAAAGCGATACTTTACCTTGTGTTTGATCAATTAAAAACTTTTAGACCAAAACCTTTGCAGACTGACGGGCATACCGATGCCCTCAACCCACCCCATGTCATCCATGTCGACAGGCATCATCCGGCCTGAAAACCGGCAACAGTCCATGAACCTTTTCGGGTCTCGATACGTCAATGCTATCTTGGGCAGGGTCATTCCGGGCCGCACAAGGAGGGAAGCACTTCCCCAACTGCAAGGAAAATTCCAGGGAAGCTGACGAATGGAGATCCTGCGTGCAGTACAGAAAAGAACTTGACGGGCTGCGGGCAGTCGTCACTTTACCCATTCTGCTGTTTGATGCGGATATTACAGGTTTTGCCGGTGGGTTTGCCGGTATTGACATGCTGTTTGCGATCAGTGGCTATCTGGCCACGCTCCTGATTCTGGAGCAGCGGGCCAGCGGCTGTTTTTCGCTGGCCACTTTTTATGAGCGCCGTCTGCGCCGCGTACTGCCTGCACTGTTTCTGGTTATGCTGCTCTGCCTGCCCATGGCCTGGTTCTGGCTCCTGCCCCATGAGCTGGCTGCCTTCGGGCGCAGCCTGATCACCATTCCCCTGCTGGGGGCGAATATCCAGTTCTGGCTTGAAACCGACTATTTTTCCGAAGCCGCCGGAATGATGCCCCTGCTGCATACCTGGAGTCTGGCAGTCGGAGCCCAGTTTTTCCTGCTGCTGCCGATCCTGCTCCCCGTGCTGATGCGCCACCGCCCCAACATCCGCCATGCTGTCCTGCTACTCCTGTTTTTCAGCAGTCTGGGCTGGTCGGAATGGCTCTGGCGTCGGGACCTGAGCGGCAACTATTATCTGGCCGGCAGCCGCCTGTGGGAACTGCTGGCCGGTGTGCTGGCCGCACACTGGCAATACCATGCCCGCTGCCACCCCGGAAAATCCCTGCGTCAGGGGCTGGCCCTGCTGGGACTGGTGCTGATTCTGGCCTCCATTTCCCTGCTGGACCAGACCCTGCCCTTTCCCGGACTCTATGCCGTGCCACCGGTACTGGGTACCGTGCTGGTCCTGCTGTTTGCAGGACCGGACAACCTGACCGGCAGGCTGCTGGCCCTGACGCCGCTGGCGGGGCTCGGGCTGACCGCCTGCAGCGCCTACCTCTGGCACCAGCCGGTTTTTGCCTTTGTCCGCATCATCAGCCTGGAAACCCCCGGCGAATGGCTGATGCTGCTGCTGATATTCATCGTGCTGCAATTGTCCTATTTCAGCTGGTATCTGGTGGAAAAACCCTTCCGGCAAGGACAGGGAGTGCCTGCTGATCACCACCGCTTCCTGCTGCTGGCGACAGCCTTCACCCTGCTGTTCCTGCTGCTGGGCCTGGCCTGCATCCTGTACGACGGTTTCCCCGGCCGTTTCATCCACGCCACACCCGACTGATCACGCCTAGCACACCTGCCGGCAGGCAGCAATCCCCCATTCAAGCCCCGCTGCCGGCGGGAACCTCATACCGGCCGCCGGGTCACACCTGCTGCAGGTTTTACCTGAGGTTTGACCTGCATCCTCAGTCTATACATAACTAAATCATGAAAAAGGGCTATCATGAAACAGCTATCAATTATCGGCCTGGCCTCCATGCTATGGCTTTCCGGTACCGTGGCGCATGCCGATTTCCGCAGCGACCTGCTGCTGGCAGCCGACCCGAACTTCAGCGACAACTATGTCCGCAGCCACTTTCTCCGTCTGGCCAAAAAACCCTTCAATCCGGGCGACAAACGCAGCAAGGCCCTCATTATCGGCGACGGCCACGCACAGGACTTCCTCAACAGCGTGATTGAAAACGGCCTGCTGCCCCATTACCAGATACGCACCCGCCATATTCCGGCCCGCTGTCAACCGTACCTCGGCCCGGAAAATCCGCGCAGCTTCATTCAGCCACGCGATACGGCCTTCTGTGCCGGTTCCGACAGCCTGGAACAGGCCCGAACACAGGTCAGTCAGGCCAAGCTGGTGGTACTGGCTGCCGACTGGAAACCCTGGTCGGCCCGACGTCTGGGTACCACCATTCGCAACCTGAAACTGCAACCCGGCCAGAAGCTGGTGGTACTGGGGCGCAAATACTTCGGGCGCATCAATATCCATGCCTACCTGCGCATGCCGGAAAGCCGCCTGCACGGCCTGCGCAATGCCGTAGCCCCGGAACAGCTGGCTGTCAATACCATCCTGCGCAATCAGGTACCGGCCCACAGCTTTGTCAACCAGCAACAGCTGATCTGTCGCCCGGCCACCAGCTGCCCGTTATTCACCGACAAACTGAGGCTGCTCAGTTTTGACGGCACGCATCTGACCCAGGCAGGTGCCCGTTATATCGGCCCGTTACTGTTCCGAAGCCCGGTACTGGGCAGCCTTTAAACTGTACCGGCTCCCTGCCCGTCCATGGCGGACGGGGAGTCAGGCATCCCGTCCACCAGTTCGCATGACAGGGTCAGGAACTCGATCAGCAGCCTGACCTTGGCCGGCAGAAACTGGCGGTTCGGATACAGGGCATAAACATTCAGGCTTTCCGGCTGAAAATCCGCCAGCACCGGCTGCAACCGGCCGGCAGCCAGCGCCTCGCTTACAATAAAGAACGGCAGCAGGACAATGCCCTGGTGCTGCTCGGCCATTGTGCACAGGAAATCCCCGTTATTGGCCTGCAGCCGTCCCTGGACCGGCACCACAACCGGCTGACCGGCCTGCTGAAAAGTCCAGCTCAGGGGCTGCTGTTTATAGATCAGGCAGGCATGCTGCTTCAGGTCCCGCGGATGCTGCGGTACACCCTGCTGCTGCAGGTAGCGGGGTGAGGCACAGCAGACAATCGGTGCCGAACTGATGCGTCGGGCCACAATGGAGGAATCCTGCAGCTGGCCGATACGGATGACCAGATCATAATCACTGTGGGCAATATCAATCAGGCGATCATCCAGGTCCAGAAAAATACTCACTGCCGGGTAACGGTGCATGAACGCCTGTACCGGCGTGACCAGCTGGCGCATACCAAACGACAGGGGTGCGTTGATGCGGATAGCACCACTGATATACTCACGGGTGGAAGACACATTGTCTTCCAGCTCATTGAAGGCTTCCAGCAGGCGCTTGCCACGCCGGTAATACAGCTCACCGGCTTCAGTCATACGCAGATGACGGGTATTCCGCACCAGCAGAGCCACCCCCAGACGCTGCTCCAGCAGGCGGATGCGCTTGCTGACTGCCGCACTGGTGACGTGATTTTTCTGTGCCGCAGCACTCAGGGTTCCGGCTTCCACGACCTCGACCAGCCAGAACAGGTCATCAAAACGACTCACGCTTTATCAGTCCCGGAGCGATGAAAGTGCTGCTTTATACGCGCTCTGTCAACCTGAAGTAAACCACAGGTGGATTACCTGTTCATTAAACTTCAGGATCGGCTCAGGGCAGGTCCAGTGTCAGCCGCACGGTATCCGGCGCGATACCGGGCACAAAACTGCGCTCCTGCAGTCGCAGATACCCGTCTTTCCGCCATACCAGCACCGTGGAACAACGGGTACCATAGGCCTGGTCCCCGAACGTCGTCACCGGAATAAAAGCCGATGAAAGGATCCGCTCCCGCTCCATGCCGATACCGGTATCAGGCAGTGCGGCATCCGGTGCACGTGCAGCATCACCCAGCAGGGCAAACAGGCCTTCCGCCTCCGGCTCACCCGCCCCCGTCTGCTCCAGCAGGGCCTGCAGCTGCCGGCGACCCTGCACCACCTTGGGCCAGGGCGTATCCAGTGCTGCATTGCTGAGACCATGAATACCGGGTTCCAGCGGCTGCCAGCCGGTATCGGAGGCATTGGAAAAATAATAAAGCGACCCGGTCCCGGACAGCTGCCCCAGCAGCAGGTTGAAACCGGCATAGTCGCTCCGGGTTCGCTCCACCATCTGCCGGTCTGCGGCCAGAGACTGGCTGGAATTGACCAGATCACGAATCAGCAGCCCGCGTGAACGGGGCGCAGGCCGGGGTTTCCCCTGACGCACATTGGTCACCAGCACAAAACGGCCCGTGTCACGGTTCAATGCCAGCCAGCTGCCACCGGACTCCAGATCACGCCCGCCCACCACGCCGGGTGCATCCTCCCACGCCTGCAGCGCCAGGGCCGGGCGGGCCAGAAATTCATCACGATTGGCCGCCAGAATCAGGGGGTAATCCGCCTGCTGACGCCAGGACAACAACACAAAACACATAATCGCCTTCCGTTTGCCTGACCTGCAGGACAACTGACTCAGGCCGGGCTGCCGATCCGGTTACGCAGTATCCCGACCTGGGCCACCTCACACTCAACCACATCACCAGGGCGCAGGAATTCTGCCGGATCACGGGCAAAACCCACTCCGCTCGGGGTCCCGGTGGCAATAATATCCCCCGGCTCCAGTGTCATGCCCCGAGACAGCCATTCAATGATGGCACCGATATCAAAAATCATGTGCCGGGTATTGGAATCCTGCTTGGCAATGCCATTGACCCGGCAGCTGATGGCAAGATTCTGCGGGTCACTGATTTCATCAACGGTGACAATGAACGGCCCCATCGGGCAGCCGCCATCCAGACTCTTGCCGAGAAAATACTGCTTGTGGTTGAACTGCAGGTCACGGGCGCTGAGGTCATTGATCACGGTATAACCAAACACATGAGCCGGTGCGGCATCACGCCCGATATGGCGTCCACCCCGGCCCAGCACCACACCCAGCTCCGCCTCCCAATCCAGTTGGGAGCAGGTCGCCTCATCCCAGGGAATCACGCTCTCCGGCCCGGTCACGCTGCTGACGGCCTTGGTGAACACGATCGGATAATCCGGTGCTTTCCCGGCACGCCCGACCCGGCTGGCGGTTTCCTGCGCATGCTCCAGGTAATTGAGTCCCAGGCACATGACATTCCGGCGCGGGCGCGGAATCGGTGCCAGCAGCGTGACTTCGGCAGGGTTGACACGCATCGCATCACTGAAGCGCCGGGCCTCGGCGGCCAGGTCCGGTGCCTCATCAATCAGCACCAGCAGGTCTCGCCAGCCGGGCCGGTCAAACTCGGGCACCCGTGCCGGCAGCACCAGTGCATCGGCCTCAGCCACACAGACATAGGGCTGGTCCTGATACAGACAACTTCCCAGTTTCATCGATTTTCTCCTCTCAGGTCACGTCTTATTGGATGGCACATGATCATTGCATAATCAGTATTCAGTTTTGATTCTCCCGCTCACCCGAACAGGGCTGCGCCACCATCACGCATCAGCTTCACCCCGGTCAGGAACAGCAGCACATAGGCCAGCTGGAAAAACAGCTTTTCCGGTACCCGGCGGTGCAACCAGACACCCAGCCATATTCCGAGCGCTGCGACCGGCAGCAGCAACAGCGAAATCCGGAGGTTTTCGGTATTGAACTGCCCCAGCAGGGTATAAGGCACCAGTTTGACATAGTTGACCACAATAAAAACCAGCACCATGGTGGACTGGAACACGGCTTTGTCCAGTCCCTGTGGCAGCAGGTAGATATTGGCCGGCGGTCCCCCGGAATGGGACACGAAACTGGTAAAGCCTGTCACCCCGCCCCAGAACATCCCGGCCACCCGGCCCGGCTTGCCCTGCTGCCAGCGCCGGGCCGGTTTGAACCAGTGGTTAAGGGCAAAGCCGATCGCCAGCACACCAATAATGAGCTTGACGTGATCGGCATTAAAATGCCGGAAACCCAGTGCCCCGACCAGGATGCCGAGCATGGCCGCCGGCAACATGCGCCGCACATGCAGCAGATCCCAGCGCCCCCACCAGGCCCGGAGTGCCATCAGGTCCATGAAGCACAGGATCGGCAGCATAATGGCAGCGGCCTTGACCGGTGACATGACCAGTGCCATGAGCGGCACGCCCAGCAGCCCCAGATTGCCGCCGAATCCTCCTTTGGAAATGCCCACAATCACGACCGCCGCAACCGCCGCCAGCAGGCTCAGCCCTTCCAGTGGCAAGACCATGTCAGTGGCCGTTCCCGCCGCCCTGCCTTGCTGCTCTGGCCCGACGCTGCAGCCACACCTCCAGCCCCTGGGCATTAAGGTCATAGTCTCCGTCCAGCAGGGTGTTGATCCGTGCTGCGGACAGGCGGGGCGCGTGCTGCTGCGCACCGGCAAACAGATTGGCAGCCACTTTGGTACGAATGCGTTCAAAGCGCCCCGCCTGGGGACTGCCTTCCTCGCTCAGGGCAATGGCCGTCATCGCCTCCAGACTGGTGCGCAACTGCGGTTCCAGATGCTCCAGGTCATCCACCCGTCCGTAATGGGTCAACAGCATGGCTGCCGGCTCCAGCGCCATCAGGCGATCCAGGCTGGTCGCCCAGGCAGCCGGATCAAAAGCTACCGGCGTGGTGGTAGCAAAGACCCAGGGGCCGTACTCCCCCTGAAACTCGGGGTAGGCGATGCCGAAGGCATCCCCGGTGAAACAGCTGCGGGTACGCTCATCAAATACACAACCATGGTGATTGGCATGACCGGGAGTATGCACATACTGCAGACGACGACCTGCCAGATCGATAACCAGTTCGTCCGCTGCCGCCAGCGCACGGGCCGCCGGCACCGGAACCAGGGCACCGAAATGCCGGTCATAGCTTTCCACGCCATACACCGCCTCGGCACCGGCCTGCAGCCGCGCCGGTTCAATCAGGTGCGGCAGCCCTTTGGGATGGGTAATGAGGGTGGCATCGGGACAGTGCTGCAGCAGGGCTCCCGCCCCGCCCCCATGATCCAGATGCACATGAGTCGGGATAATGTAGCGTACCTGTGCCGGGCTGTAGCCCAGCTGTTCCAGGACATCCAGCAGCAGTGGCCCCGCCCGGGCGGGGCCGGTATCCACAAAGGCCAGTGCATCCCCTTCAGCCACCAGATAACAGGCTGCCATGCTGTGGCGGTAGAGCTCGGTATCAATACAGAAAATGCCGTCACCCAATGCCTGATAATTCGCCCTCGTCATGAAATGCTCCTCAAACCCGATGATCGTAACGCGTACAGGCAGTATAAGGGCAATACACCGGGGTTTCAGCAGATTACTGCATAACTGTTTTTTCAGGCACCGGGTGCAAATGGAAAAAACCGGCCCCATCCATTGGGGAATATGCGGTATTGATCGTATAATCCGGCAACTGATCCGGCAGGGTGATTACCACTTCGGACGCATTATCAAGGAGAAAATCATGGCAAGAACCCCATCCACCATGCTGGAGCTGGGTACCCCGGCACCTGCTTTCAGCCTGCCGGAGCCGGCCAGTGGCAAGACCGTTTCCAGCACCGACTTCAGCGGCAGCCCCCTGCTGGTCATGTTCATCTGCAACCACTGCCCGTTTGTGATCCACGTGCGTGCAGAAATGCAGCGCATGGCAGCGGAGTATCAGGCTAAAGGGGTCGCCGTCGTGGCCATCAATGCCAATGATGTCGAGCATTACCCGGATGACAGCCCGGAAAAGATGGCACGGGAAGTCGCACAACATGGCTACACCTTTCCCTACCTGTACGATGCGTCCCAGGCCGCAGCCATCGCCTATCAGGCCGCCTGTACCCCGGACTTCTTCCTGTTTGATGCCCGGCACCACCTGTTTTATCGCGGTCAGATGGATGCCGCCCGCCCCGGCAACCCGGAGCCGGTCAACGGGGCCGACCTGCGTCAGGCCATGGACCGGCTGCTGGCAGGCCAGACCCCACCGGAAACCCAGAAACCCTCGCTGGGCTGCAATATCAAGTGGAAAGCCGGTAACGAGCCACAGTATTTCGTCCCGAAAAAATAGCCCTGCCTCTGTTTAAACTTTGCTTATCAACAGTGTTAGGCATCAAGCGGCACATCGCAGCAGGCACCCACTGATCACAGGTCATATATGGTATAATCAGCGGTGGCGTCCTGATCAGCCGTGCGCAAACGGGCGCACAACAGTTCATCCCCGCAGAAAATGTACAACGGCAGGTAGCAGTAGTCCCCGTAGTAACCGTGGAAGAAACGCCCTTCCTGATTGCCATGCACCCGGTCACTTGCCCCGGTCCGGTTCGCACAGGCGGTCTTGTCCACCGGGGTCGGCCTTGTCGCACAACACCGCCAGCAGCGGATCATGCCGCAACCGGTCAGGGTCGTTCAGGTCTTCGTAACCCAACGCCATCCCGCCAATCCGTTGTTTGATCAGCGCTTCCACCGGGTGTTCAATCAACTCCGGATGACGGTAGTCCGTGAAGCAGCCCGCCACCCGCGAAAGGATGCCGGTGCGCTGTTCCCGTTCCCGCAGCAGCAAAGCACCGCCATCGGAACGGATGAAACCACCGTCAAGTTGGGCTTGCACCCAACGGCGATTCAGGGGCAGAAAGGGTGGCAGATGGTGTACACTGTGTGTTCATAAGGCCGTTTCCTTACTCCCACTCAATCGTCGCCGGCGGCTTGCCGGAAATATCGTACACCACCCGCGAGATTCCCCGGATTTCATTGATAATGCGCCGTGAGACCAAATCAAGAAACTCATACGGCAGGTGTGCCCAGTGCGCCGTCATGAAGTCGATGGTTTCCACTGCCCGCAGGGCAATCACATAATCATAACTGCGTCCATCCCCCACCACACCGACCGACTTGACCGGCAGGAAGACCGCAAATGCCTGCGAAGTTCTGTCATACAGGCCGTGACGCCGCAGTTCCTCAATATAGATATGATCCGCCAGGCGCAGCAGATCGGCATATTCCTTTTTTACCTCGCCCAGAATGCGCACCCCGAGACCCGGGCCGGGGAAAGGGTGGCGGTAGACCATTTCCGGTGGCAGCCCAAGCGCCACGCCCATGACCCGTACTTCATCCTTGAAAAGCTCGCGCAGCGGCTCCACCAGCTTGAGCTTCATGTTCTCGGGCAGACCGCCGACATTGTGATGCGACTTGATCACATGCGCCTTGCCGGTCTTGCTGCCGGCTGATTCGATCACATCCGGGTAGATCGTGCCCTGTGCCAGCCAGCGGGCCTTGCCAAGCCTGCCGGCTTCCTCATCAAACAGCTCCACAAACAGGCGACCGATAATCTTGCGCTTGGCTTCCGGGTCGGCTTCCCCCTGAAGTGCGGCCAGAAAACGCTGCTCGGCATTGACCCGGATCACCCGCACTCCCATGTGCTCGGCGAAGGTGGCCATGACCTGATCCCCTTCCTGATGACGCAGCAGGCCGGTATCCACAAAGACACAGGTGAGCTGATCACCAATGGCCTTGTGCAGCAGGGCAGCCACCACCGAGGAGTCCACCCCGCCGGACAGCCCCAAAATCACCTCGTCCTGTCCGACCTGTGCCCGCACCCGCTCAATGCTGTCCTCGATGATATTGGCAGTGCTCCAGAGGTTTCCACAACCGCAGATCCCGTGCACAAAGCGCTCCAGAATGCGCTGGCCCTGGCGTGTGTGGGTGACTTCCGGATGAAACTGCACGGCATAAAAATGCCGCTCTTCATCCGCCATCCCGGCAATCGGCGCATTATCGGAGCTGCACATGAGCCGGAAACCCGCCGGCAGCGCCGTCACTTTGTCCCCATGCGACATCCACACATCCAGCAGGCCAAAACCTTCAGGCGTGACATGATCCTGAATATCGCTCAGCAGCCGGGTATGCCCGCGGGCGCGTACCTGTGCATAACCAAACTCACGCTGTGGGCTGGTTTCCACCTTGCCACCGAGCTGGGCCGCCATGGTCTGCATGCCATAACAAATACCCAGCACCGGCACACCGAGCGTGAATACCTTATCCGGAGCTACCGGAGCGGCACCGGCCGTCACCGACTCCGGCCCGCCGGACAGGATAATGCCGCTGGCCCCGAAGCCGGCAACGTCGTCCTCTGTCACATCCCAGGGCCAGATTTCGCAGTAAACCCCAAGCTCCCGCACCCGACGCGCAATCAGTTGGGTATACTGGGCCCCGAAATCCAGAATCAGGATACGGTCGGAATGAATGTCCTGACGCATAAAAACCTCAAAAAAAATTGGTCAGCCAGCCGGCAGATTCCCGGAAATATTCAGCCGGGTACTCAGACCCGGTAATTCGGTGCTTCCTTGGTAATCATCACATCATGAACGTGGGACTCTTTCATCCCCGCCCCGGTGATGCGCACGAAACGGGACTGGGTGCGCATTTCCTCCAGATCACGGCAGCCCACATAGCCCATGCTGGCCCGTACCCCGCCCATCAGCTGATGAATCACGGGAGCCACCGGCCCCTTGAACGGTACCCGGCCTTCAATCCCTTCAGGCACCAGCTTGTCCACGGCATTGCTGGAATCCTGGAAATAACGATCGCTGGACCCCTTGGCCATGGCTCCCAGAGAACCCATGCCGCGATAGGACTTGTAGGAACGGCCCTGATACAGCTCGACCTCGCCCGGTGCCTCCTCGGTCCCGGCCAACAGGCTGCCGAGCATGACCAGACTGGCCCCGGCAGCCAGTGCCTTGGCTACATCACCGGAAAAACGGATACCGCCATCGGCAATCACCGGCACCCCGGTTCCCTCCAGCGCCTTGACCACATTCATGACCGCCGTGACCTGCGGCACGCCCACCCCGGCCACAATCCGGGTGGTACAGATCGAACCCGGGCCAATCCCGACCTTGACCGCATCCGCACCATGTTCCACCAAAGCCAGCGCAGCTTCTGCCGTGGCGATATTGCCGCCGATAACCTGGATGTGCGGAAAGCGCTCCTTGACCCAGCGTACCCGCTCCAGCACCCCCTGGGAATGGCCATGCGCCGTATCAACCACAATCACATCCACCCCGGCTTCCGCCAGCGCCGTCACCCGCTCACTGGTCCCGGTGCCCACGCCGACGGCGGCACCGACCCGTAGGCGCTCCAGCTCATCCTTGCAGGCATTGGGGTGATCGGTGGATTTCTGGATATCCTTGACCGTGATCAGGCCACGGAGCTGGAAGTCATCATTCACCACCAGCACCTTTTCAATACGGTACTTGTGCAGCAACTGCTGAATCTCTGTCTTGCTTGCGCCTTCCTGGACCGTGACCAGACGCTCCCTGGGGGTCATGATGGTACTGACCGGCTGGTCAAAGCGGGTTTCAAAGCGCAGATCGCGCCCGGTGACAATGCCGATCAGGTCTTCGCCACTGACCACCGGTACTCCGGAAATGCGGTTGGCACGGGTCAGCTCCAGCACCTCGGCAATCGTGGTTTCGGGGGTGACGCTGATCGGGTTTTTGATAATGCCGCTTTCGTGCTTTTTGACAATGCGCACCTCCCCGGCCTGACGCTCGATGGACATGTTCTTGTGAATGATGCCGATACCCCCTTCCTGCGCCATGGCAATGGCCAGCCGTGATTCGGTCACGGTATCCATGGCCGCCGACGCCAGCGGCACATTGAGGGTGATGTCGCGGGTCAGGCGGGTACGCAGATCGGTTTCAGCCGGCAGGACAGTGGAGTGGGCGGGAACCAGCAGGACATCATCAAACGTGAGTGCTTCCTGAAGTATGCGCATGATATCAAATCCGGGTCTGTTCAAGAGGCACCTGATTATAGGGTTTGACCTGCTGGTGGTAAACTGCTATCACTGAATCGGCGCATCAATAATCGTGTTGCATTCACCAGATCCGGTTCGGCTGCAGGAAAGACAGCAAAGTGCCTGAAAAAACGTCCCCTGTCACCCCTTACGGCAGGGCGTTTCCGATGGGGGCTTTCTGTTCTGGTGCCAAACCCGGTATTCCTGCTGGTGCAGACAGTGGTGAACCACGGTCGGACTTATCATTTTCAATCAGGAGAGGAAACCCATGAGATTTTCAGCATTGTGTGCCGGTTTGTTGCTGTTCAGTGCAGCACTGGTTCAGGCAGCTGATGAGAAGCCGGTACTCAAGGATGACGTGAATGCCGGTGTCAAGGCGATCATTGAATCTGCTCAGGAAGCCAACAGGCAGGCGGCTGAAGCCGGGCTGGAGTGGTTCTGGGCCCAGCCTTCTGACGGTATGTGGGAAGGGGCCAACATGGATAACGGCAAGATACTGGATCAGGCCATCACCATGGCCAATGAAGGCAAAAATATCGCTGCCCGTAAGGCTGCTGCCTTCGTGGAAAACTGTGCCAGAAAAGCGATGGAAAGTGCGATAAAAAACAAGGGAGCCGGCCCTTCGGACTATTTTTGAGTCATTTTCCACTTTTCCAGGCACACTTCAAAAGCCCGCCTGCCCCCCTGCATCCGTTTGGGGAAGGCGGGTTTCCTTCACACCCGCATCAGCCACCACAGCCACAGGCTCACCGTCCCGGTCGACAAGACCGTCGCCAGCAGCACGGTACTCGCCGCAGTTTCCTGGCCACGCTGGTACAACACGGCAAACAGGTAACTGTTCAGGCCCGGGGCCATGGCAGCCATCAGCACCACTTTGCGCAACTGCTGCTGCTCCACCCCGAGCAGCAGACAGACCAGATAAACCAGCAGCGGATGCACAAACAGCGATATCAGCGTCACCATGGACACTTCGTTCAGGGTCTGCTTGAGGCGATAGCGGGTCAGCACCCCGCCCAGAGCAAACAGGGCTGCCGGCAGCGCCGCCTGTGCCAGCAGATCAACCCCCGCTTCCAGCGCCTGTGGCAGGACCAATCCGCTGAAATTGACCAGAAATCCCAGCCCGATACCGATCATCAGGCTGTTGCGGAACATGGCGGTACCGACCACCCTGACCGTTTCCAGCCCCGAGCGTCCGTCTGAACGCAGCCATTCCATTACGCTGATTCCGACCAGATAACAGAACGGCGCATGCAGGGACACAATGGCATAAACCGGGGCCAGCTCATCCCGGCCCCAGGCCCGCTCCGAGATCGGCAACCCCAGCAGCAGCAGATTGGAAAACAGGGCCACAAACCCGACCGCCACCGCCTCCCCCGGCTTGCGCCCGAAGTAACGGTATGCCACCACACTGGCCAGGGTGAAGCTGATCAAAGCCCCGCTGTAGAACGCCAGTACCAGCCGCCAGTCAAAAGCCTCCCCAAGCGACAAGGTGCTGACAGCCCGAAACAGCAGGCACGGCACGGCAAACAGGACCGCAAAGCGCATGACCCCGTCGATCATGGCATCGGCAAACACGCCCGAGCGCACCGCCACAAACCCGGCAGCAATCACCAGAAACACCGGCGCGACAATATTGATAATGGCAAAAAACATGAGAGGATGGACAGCTGGGGAAAGCCCGGCACTTTAACACGAAAAATCTTTCAAGGGCCGGATTGATGAGAGGAAGAAGCCGGAATCCGCTATCATGCGCATTCAACAACAGCAAGGGAGTAATCTTATGCGCATTCTTCACACCATGCTGCGGGTCGGTGACCTGGAGCGCTCCATCCGTTTCTATACCGGGGTGCTGGGCATGCAGCTGCTACGGCGCAAGGACTATCCCGGCGGTGAATTCACCCTTGCCTTCCTGGGCTACGGGAATGAATCCGAACAGGCTGTACTGGAACTGACCTACAACTGGGGGGTGGACCAATATGAGCCGGGGACAGGCTACGGCCATATTGCCCTGGAAGTACCGGATGTCTACGCCGCCTGCGACAAAATGCGGGCTGCCGGTGGCAAAATCATCCGCGAGGCCGGTCCCATGAATGCCGGCACTACCATTATCGCGTTTCTGGAAGACCCGGACGGCTATGCGATCGAACTGATCGGGGAAAAACACTGACAGGCACGGAACCCGTTGCCCCCTCCCGTCATGGCCAGAGCCTGAAACGGGAGGTTCGGGCAGTCTGCGAGCGGCAGATCAGGCCGGAAAACCGGCTTTCTGTTCAGCGGTCATCCGCCAATCCGTCAATGAACAGGTTGGCCCGCCCGACAATCAGCGGATCAACCGCCTGCAGGTTTTTGATATCCTTGCCACCGTAGGGCAGATGATGCAGTACGTGCCGCATGGCATTCAGGCGTGCGCGCTTCTTGCAGTCGGACTTGACGATGATCCACGGAGCTTCGGCGGTATCGGTATGGAAGAACATCGCTTCCTTGGCTGCCGTATACTCCTCCCACTTGTCCAGTGATGCCAGGTCAATCGGACTCAGCTTCCACTGCTTGAGCGGGTGCAGCTTGCGCTCCTCAAAACGGCGGCGCTGCTCGGTGCGGCTGACCGAGAACCAGAGCTTGAACAGGTGGATGCCGCTGCGGGCCAGATGACGCTCGAACTCCGGGGTTTCGCGCATGAACTCGTCATATTCACGGTCGGAACAGAAGCCCATCACCCGCTCGACACCGGCCCGGTTGTACCAGGAACGGTCAAACAGCACAATCTCGCCGGAGGTTGGCAGGTGGCGGATATAACGCTGAAAATACCATTGCCCGCGTTCGGTTTCGGTCGGTTTTTCCAGCGCCACCACGCGTGCACCACGGGGATTGATATGCTCCATGAAACGCTTGATGGTTCCCCCCTTCCCGGCAGCATCCCGCCCTTCAAACAGGATCACCACCCGCGCCCCGGTCTCGCGCACCCAAGCCTGCAGCTTCAGCAGCTCCACCTGCAGGTGAAACTTCTGTTTTTCATAGTTCTTGCGCGTCATGCGGTTCTTGTAGGGATAAACCGAAGAGCGCCAGTCCTCCACCAGCTCGTCATCCGGATGGGAGCGTTCGCCGCCCTCCCCACGCTGCCAGCGCGCCAGTGCCTGTCTCAGGGCCTTGGCATCATCCGGTGCCGCCCCGGACAGGATCGAATCCAGGGTTTTCACCACAGCGGCAGTATCGACCGATGCTATCTGCTGTGCCTCCAGAATGCTTTCTGCTGCTGTGGCCTGGGCATCGGTTGCCGCCGATACCGCCTTGAGCACGGAAAATGCTTCAACAGCCTCATCCTGACTGACTTCCTGCGAGCGCTTTTCCATTCCCACGACCTTGGCTGTTTTTTTGGCCTTGCCGGCTTTCTTGTCCATGTTGCGGACCTCCTTCAAAGATGACAATTTTGTGATAAGTATAGATAAAACGATGCCCGTACCGGCTGATTTAGATCAAACTTGCAGGGATCATCCCGACGCAGGGCCCGGCGGTTGCAGCACCGGTCGACACCCGTTTCAGGCTGCCGGACGATCCCGCTCCGAGTCTGTGGCCTGCATCAGCGCCTCGTAATAGCGTGTGCCCCGCACGGTCTGCTCGTTGATCAGGGCATTCAGCGCCTGCACCGTCTCTGCATCCAGGGCAATATCCCCGGCCCCGGCATTTTCCTGCATGAAATCCAGGTGTTTGGTACCCGGAATCGGTACCAGGGTTTGCTGCCCCCGGCTGTCTGTCTGCGCCAGCAGCCAGGCCAGTGCCAGCTGGGCCATGCTGCAGCCCACCCGCTCGGCAATCTGTCCGTAAGGCTTCAGCAGCTTTACATTATGCGCAAAATTCTCCGGCTCAAAGCGCGGACGGGCATTACCGGTACGGATGTCACCCGTGCTCAGGTGGGTGATGTCCTGCGCCTTGCCGGTCAGGAACTGGCGTCCCAGCGGGGAAAACGGCACAAACACCACCCCCAGCTCGGTACAGGTCTCCAGCATGCCGAACTCCGGTGTACGGCTCCAGAGCGAGTATTCAGACTGTACCGCAGCCACCGGATAGGCCGCATGTGCCCGGCGCAGGGTCTGGCTCGATACTTCAGACAGGCCGATATAACGGATTTTGCCTTCCTGCACCAGCTCGCCCAGCGCCCCGACGCTCTCCTCCACCGGCACCTTGCTGTCCAGCCGGTGCAGGTAGTAAAGATCAATCACCTCGGTCTGCAAGCGCTCCAGACTGGCTTCGCACTGGCGGCGCAGGGATTCCGGACGCCCGTCAACCAGCGGTTTGCCAGCGGCATCCTTGCTCAGTCCGCACTTGCTGGCCAGCACAAAATCGTTCCGACGTTCTTTCAGCACCCGACCGATCAGGCTTTCATTATGACCACCGCCATACATGGTGGCGGTATCCAGAAAACGGTAACCGGCATCCAGTGCCGCCGGCAGCAGACGTTCCGAAATCGCATCATCCGCCGGTCCATAACCCATGGACATGCTCATACAGCCCAGACCGATCGCCGAAACGTCAAGGTCTCCGATCTTACGTGAATGCATGTGTACTCCTTTTCGTTTAGCAGGGCGTTATTATCGCAATCCATGAGCGGCAAGGCCAGCCCGGTTCCCCGACCCTCAGGCCAGCCCGAAGACTTTGGCCCGGATCGCAGCAATCTGATCCCGTACCCCGGCTGCTTTTTCGAACTCCAGATCACGGGCATGTGCCAGCATGCTCTCCTCCAGCCTGCGAATCTGTTTCACGGCCTGATCCGGAGTCAGCCCCGTGTACTGAGCCGCCGCCTCTGCCAGTGCCGATGCCGACTCTGCTTCACGCTTCCGACTCTTGCTGCCGCGTTTTGCATTGGCGTAGGCCCCCTCCATCACGTCGGCAATGCGCTTCTGAATCGTTTTCGGGGTGATGCCATGTACTTCGTTATACGCCATCTGTTTGGCACGGCGGCGTTCGGTCTCGCGGATGGCGCGGCGCATGGAATCGGTCACGGTATCGGCATACAGAATGGCCTTGCCCCCGACATTGCGTGCTGCGCGCCCGATGGTCTGGATCAGCGAGCGCTCCGAGCGCAGGAAACCCTCCTTGTCGGCATCCAGAATTGCCACCAGCGAGACCTCGGGAATATCCAGCCCCTCACGCAGCAGGTTGATACCCACCAGTACGTCAAATTCCCCGCGGCGCAGGTCGCGGATAATCTCGACCCGCTCGACGGTATCAATGTCCGAATGCAGATAACGCACCCGGATATCATGCTCCATCAGGTAATCGGTCAGGTCTTCGGCCATACGCTTGGTCAGGGTCGTGACCAGCACACGTTCGTTGCGGGCGGCCCGTTCGGTGATTTCCGACATCACGTCATCCACCTGGGACAGTACCGGCCTGACCTCCACTTCCGGGTCCACCAACCCGGTGGGACGCACCACCTGCTCGGCAATATTGTCGGCATGCTCCAGCTCATAAGTACCGGGCGTGGCGGAAACATGAATGGCCTGGGGAATCAGATGCTCAAACTCGTCAAAGCGCAGGGGCCGGTTATCCACCGCTGATGGCAGGCGGAATCCGTACGCCACCAGGGTGCTCTTGCGGGAATAATCACCCTTGTACATGCCGCCAAACTGCGGGAGGGTTACATGCGATTCATCAACAAACACAATGGCATTGCGCGGCAGGTAATCAAACAGGCACGGTGGCGGCTCGCCAGGTGCACGGCCGGACAGGTAGCGTGAGTAATTCTCGATCCCGGAGCAGTAACCGGTCTCCATGATCATTTCAATATCATACAGGGTGCGCTGTTCCAGGCGCTGGGCCTCCACCAGTTTGCCCCCTTCACGCAGGCGTGCCAGCTGGCCGCGCAGTTCGTCACGGATATGCTCCACCGCCCCCAGCAGCACCTCGCGCGGGGTGACGTAGTGGGTCTTGGGATAGACCGTGAGGCTCGGCACCCGGCGCAGCAGGGCACCGGTCAGAGGATCAAAGTAGCTCAGCTGCTCAATCTCGCCATCAAACATCTCGATCCGGATTGCTTCCTTGTCCGACTCGGCCGGATGCACGTCAATCACCTCACCCCGCACCCGGAAAGTCCCGCGCTGCAGATCAAGGTCATTGCGGGCATACTGCATCTCGGCCAGCCGCCGCAGGATGGTACGCTCATCCGTCCGGTCCCCGCGTGCCAGAATCAGGCGCATCTTGAGATAGGATTCCGGATCACCCAGGCCGTAAATCGAGGAGACCGTGGCAACAATAATGACATCGGGGCGCTCAAACAGATTCCGCGATGCCAGCAGGCGCATCTGCTCAATGTGGTCATTGATGGAGGCATCCTTTTCGATATAGATATCCCGCGACGGCACATAGGCTTCCGGCTGGTAATAATCGTAATAGGACACAAAATACTCCACCGCATTATCCGGGAAAAAAGCCTGCATCTCCCCGTAAAGCTGTGCGGCCAGCGTCTTGTTATGGGCCAGAATAATGGCCGGGCGCTGGGTCTGCTGAATAATATTGGCCATGGTGAAGGTTTTTCCGGAACCAGTCACGCCCAGTAGTGTCTGGTGTAGGAGTCCCTGTTCCAGTCCGTCGACCAGCGAACGGATTGCCGTTGGCTGGTCTCCGGCAGGCTGGTAGGTGGTTTTGAGCTGGAACACGCTTGCTGCGCTCATGCTGGTTTCCTGGTCCGTTGTGGTTGCGGCCATTATACAGGACCGTGGCACGGGATGCCGCCATGGGGTCCGTATGCATTCAGTGGCTGACAACATGACATTGAACAATTCATTTCATCATTTTCACGGAAAGGTTTATGCGATTACTGACAATAACGGTCCTGGCCACCTCGGTTCTGGCCAGCCCCCTGGCACTGGCAGAATGCCGCAACAGCATGGATTTCAACCACTGGGTGGACAGCTTCCGGCCCCAGGCACTGGCCGCCGGGATTCAGGCACCAGTCTATGACAAAGCCATGCACAGCATCACACCGGATAACAGCGTGCTCAAGCGCGACCGCTCCCAGAAAGTATTTGCCCAGGACTTCCTGACCTTTGCCGGTAAAAAGGTGGCGGATTACCGGCTCAAGACCGGCAGCAGCCAGCTCAGGAAACAGGCCAGCCTGTTCCGGCGCATTGAACAGCAGTACGGCGTACCCGGTCCGGTACTGGCCGCCTTCTGGGGGCTGGAAAGCGATTTCGGTGCCAATACCGGCTCAGACTCCACCCTGCGTTCGGTCGCCACGCTGGCTTGGGATTGCCGCCGTCCGGAGCTGTTCCGGCCCGAGGTCATTGCGGCCCTGCGCCTGATCCAGCGCGGTGACCAGCGGCTGGATACCATGAAAGGGGCCTGGGCCGGGGAACTGGGCCAGCTGCAGTTCCTGCCCAGCAGCTATGACAAGTATGCCGTGGATTTTGACGGCAATGGCCGGCGTGACCTGATCCGCTCCAGCGCCGATGCGCTGGCTTCTGCCGCCAATATGCTGCGTCAGGAAGGCTGGCGGGCCGGTCAGCCCTGGCTGCAGGAAGTGCGGGTTCCGGCCGAGATGGACTGGTCGCTCTCGGGCAGCCGCAAACTGCCGCTTGCCCAGTGGGCACAACAGGGCGTCAGAAGTGCCAATGGCGGCGCACTCCAGGGTTCCGGCGCTGCAGCACTGATGCTGCCTATGGGGCGCAAGGGGCCGGCCTTTCTGGCTTATCCCAATTTTGATGTCTACCTGAAATGGAACGAATCTTCGGTCTATTCCATGACCGCCGCCTACTTTGCCACCCGGCTGGCGGGAGCCGGCCCCATGAGCCGGGGTAATGGCGTGGTGAAACCGTTGAGCATGGATCAGGTCCGGCAGGTCCAGAGCCGCCTGCGTGCCCGTGGCCAGCGTGTAACCAAGATCGACGGGATTATTGGTGAAGAAACCCGCACCGCAGCCCAGGCCGTGCAAAAGCAGCTGGGGCTGCCAGCGGATGGTTATCCGGATATGGAACTGCTCAAACGGCTGTGAACCAGACCACCGCCTCTGGATGAAGTGACCCACTGTATGGGCAATGCTGTAACAACAGACGTTCGACAAGCCCTTGGTGCATATCATCGACCGGGAGGCGACAGTCCCTGTACACCGCCATCATCTGGCGCACCGATCCATCAACAACCCCTGTCTGGCAGGATTCCGGTTAGCAATGTCACGGGTGATCAGCGATTTGACGGGTGTTGAAGCACGGGGGGGAACAACGGCAGGTTTCAGGCAGGCGCAGGACGCTTGAGAGGTGGTTTTAGCCGGGCGAAAATCATGCGCGTTGATGGGGGGATCGGGAGGGCCTGGCCGGGATTAGCCGGGGAACGACGGCCTCCGGTACCGCATATTTATTATAAATCCGCTGGAACTAG